>JACCDW011927945.1_pt1 | contig 11076 bp, 30 predicted proteins | sample 7449781 | NCBI WGS metagenome assembly JACCDW01 (sample SAMN15323449, study PRJNA562643) | freshwater metagenome | isolation source: river surface water | place: USA:Blue River Watershed | collected 2017-08-18
AAAGATAGTATTTTAGTTGAAATAGAAACTAAAAGAATTGTCGGTAGTGTTATTAATGGATATGTTTGGGAAGCTTCTGTTGAAGATAGTGGATGGAGATGTAAATTTACAGAATACTATCCAGCAAAAAAAGCAGTAGAAAAACAGATAGATATTAATGAGAATAATAATAGATCATTTTGGTGGTTATTATTCATTATGGTAATGTTGGCTGTTATAAATGAGTGGGAAAAATTATCTGATTATTTCTCAAGAGTATTTAACTTATAAATAAACCTACATATGAAATACGAATATATTAGAAATGATTGTATTCCTGTAGTTTGGCGTAATACAATTAAAGAAAAGTTGAATAGAACGATATTTGGAGAAACTGTTTTAACTGTAAAGAAATGTAATACTTGTCATGAATATCAACCTGTAGTAAACTTTTATTTGTCGTCAAAAACAAAGAAATTCCAGAGTGAATCTATTCGTAATCAATGTTGCAAATGCTGGGATAAATACCACGGTCGAACGAATTTAGAGGAAAAAATAGAAGATTTACCTTTGGATAATTTTTATTAACAAAAAATGGAGATAATATGATTTTAGATTTAGATATTAATGACGTAAACAAAATTCTATCAGTATTGGGTCAGGCTCAATATATTCAGGTTGCTGAATTGATTGATAAGATTCGTATTCAGGTTATTCCTCAGATTCAACAAGCAGAAGCTGAGACTTCAGTTCAAGTTACAGAGTAACAATCCCCTTCTTGCCCAGAGATAAGAAAAGATTTCTGGGCATGTCTCTCCCGCCTTTACACCCTTCACGTTTTGTAATACAATAGCGTTTTCGTTCACTGAGGTTGGATCCATTTTCGAACACAAAGATCGCGTTAGATTGCAGTTATTAGTCCCGCTTTACACGCTTCACTTTTCATAATATAATATTGTTTTCGTTAACTGAGATACATATATGAAATACGAAACTTTGACGTTGACCCGTAGACAGTTCGTAGACGCAGCCTTGGAGGTGTACCCTGATTTGACGGATTCTATCAGCAGGAAGCAGATTCAATTCGTGATTAGCGAGAGAGGTATAAATTGGCCGCAGTGGTTGACCGCAGCAGATAACAAGCTCGACCGCAATCTATTCGCGTTCCCTGTAAAAGGAGACGCTCCTGTAGCTCCCGTCAAAGTAGAAGAAACCGACGAGGAGATTTCGTTACGAATCGCGGAGAAGTACGAATCTATGGAGACATTGATCGAAGCTGTTTCCGCGAATACTGTTAATTCCCTGGTTATCGCAGGCGGAGCAGGTCTTGGTAAATCTTATACAGTAAACAAAGTCCTACAAGAAGTAAACTCCGGCGAATACGGATATGTATTTCATCGAGGATACCTTAAAGCCACGCATCTATTCCGTTTACTCTGGGAGAATCGTATGGCTGGTCAAGTGATAGTGCTAGACGATTGTGATATTTGGCACGACGAAACTTCCTTGAATATGTTAAAAGCTGCGCTAGAACTAAAAACAACGCGTAGAATAGGTTGGGGTTCGGAGAAAGAATTCCTTGATGAAGACGGAGAAGTTATCCCGAGATACTTTGATTACGAGGGTTCTATTATATTCCTGACTAATCTAGCGATTCACGATTTAATCGCCGCAGGAGGTAAGAACGCTCCACATTTAACTGCTATAGATTCACGTTCTCTGGTACTTGACTTAGGTATCAAAACCAAAAGAGAATATATGATAAAAATCAAACAAACTGTAGAATCAGGTATGCTTAAAGAAAAAGGATTAGACGAATTCGAAGAACAATTGATCCTACGATTCATGGAAGAAAACATTAATTCCCTTCGCGAATTATCCCTACGAATGGCAGAAAAGATTGCTTCTTTGTATCTGTTAGATAATGTTAAATGGAAGACATTAGCGAAAACTGTATGCTGTAAGGTATAATATGTTCATCAAAATCGAATCTACATATTATTTTATCAATATTGAAAATAAATCAATACAACAAATATATCAAGAAATCTTCGGGAGAATGAATAAACAATTCTTGACTTCCGAAGAGATTCGAAAAATACATTATGAAATAAGGAAACAGATTAATGAAAAAATATGACCAGAAAGAAAGATCTCTGACATTAATTGCATTCGCTTCTTTATCTTATGCGAATGAACCTTTGGATGAAGATAATATATTATTCGAGAAAGATAGAATTGAATCTATTATACAAGATGATTATATTTCCGATGAGCCAATGGAGTATAATGAATATGTGCTTGATTGGCTTCAGAAAAATGCTCACGAACTTGTCTACACAGGACTTTATGATCAATGACTTTACTTCCTGACTTGAACCAAGTATACTAGGCTCTTAGTTGATAACTGGAGGCAAAAAATGTCCGGCTTCATAATTTATCGTGGTCCTTCTATGATTGATAACAAACCAATCGTAGTCGTCGCTATCACTAACAAGTCAAAAAATTCAAAGACCGGAAATGTTGTCCAAACATATATCCTGGTGGATAACGGATTATCCCCAATCGATAACACGAACTCGCTGGCGGATTATTCAATCTGCGGGAATTGCCCTCATCGCAGAGGCACAGGCGGCGGATGTTATGTTAACATCGGCCATGCTCCAAACGGTATAACAAAGAAAATCATCAGGAACGGATACGAATTCAATCTAGAAAAAGCATCCGAGAACTGTTCCGGTAGAACAGTTCGCCTTGGTTCTTATGGCGACCCTGCTGCTGTTCCTTTATATGTATGGGAGAAATTGCTCGAAAAATCATCCAGTCATGTAGGGTATACCCATCAATGGAAAAACGAATCAACAAAAGATCATATGAAATTCTGTATGGCTTCCGTTGATTCTTCAGAAGAAAGAAAAGAAGCGAAATCTTTAGGATACAGGACTTTCCGCGTAAGAACCGAAGAAGAAGTCCTGATGGATTTTGAATTCGTATGTCCGGCATCAAAGGAAGGTGGTAAGAAAATGTTATGCGAAAGATGCAAAGCGTGTTCGGGCGGAGTTGACACGAATAAAGGAGATCCGGTCATACAGGTACATGGAACATGGAAGAAAAGATTCCGTCAATTTGATTTACTTCCTGTTTGAGTTGTATTATACTAGGCTCTGATTTGATAACTGGAGAGAATAAATGGTACCATGGTCTGAATTTTGTCGTCTCCACCATCACGGACCAGATGGTTTCTTTGGATGCGTTGATAGGCATGGAGTCTGGTTTGATTCCTCAGAGTCCTTTCATTTAGCTGTACATTGGTGTGCATTGCAACATGGAATGAACCTGGAAACAACCGAGCAAGAGATAGATTGGTTGAATACATCAGGTCGTAAATTAGGACTGTCTATCATACATTCCGATCAACTCCGGAAGATGTATGAAGCAGGACTTATTTCCTGATTTTACTTCTGGCCATGGATGGCTTATAATAGCCTCTGAGTTGATTAACTGGAGTCAAAAAATGCCAAAGCCATCATATATCCATGAAATACAATCCAATGTCCAGGGTATTCCGTGTCTTATTGGAATTGGATATTATACCAAGGTCGCTGGAAATCCAAACACCTGGGATTCTGACGCGGATTATTATGGATATGAAGAAATGGAATGGGATGTCCTTGATAGGAAAGGATATTCAGCTTCTTGGCTCGAGAAGAAGTTGACTGATCGTGATCGCGAAAGGATTGAAACTGAGATCTCGGAATACTTCGAAGATCTCAAGAATGATTACGATCCTTATTGATTTTACTTCTGGCCATGGATGGCTTATAATAGCCTCTGATTTGATAACTGGAGTCAAAAATGCCTAACTGGTGCTACAACGTTGTTACCTTTCGTCATAAAAACATTGAAGAAATCAATAAGATCGAGAAAGCATGTAGCGATGATACTCTGTTCAATACATTCGTTACTCGTCCTGCGGAGGAAGAAGATAACTGGTACAATTGGAATTTAGAAAATTGGGGAACCAAATGGGAAGCTTCTTGTGATGTAGCCGAAAAGAATTCGGAATCAATTAAAGTTTCGTTTGAGAGTGCCTGGAGTCCTCCTATTGGATTCTATGATGTAATGGATGGATTAGGATTTGAAGTTGATGCCTTTTATTATGAGCCTGGAATGAATTTTTGCGGTAGATATACCGAAGGATTTGATGACTTCTACGATATCAAGGGAGGATCTGATTGGATCAAGGGAAACATTCCTGAAGAGATAGAAGAAACGTTCGGGATTGTAGATTGTGCTCTTGACATGGAATACGAAGAATAGTTGACTTCCGGCCATGGATGGCCTATAATAGCCTCTGATTTGATAACTGGAGACTGAAAATGGCGACTCGTTCTACTATATCCATTCAGATGGAAGATCAATCAATATTACAGGTATATTGTCATTTCGATGGGTATCTTGAGGGTGTAGGAAAAATGCTCGTGGAGCATTATAATACTCAAGAAAAAGTTCTTCAGTTGATTTGTCTGGGTGATATTTCCTATCTACGAAAAACAATAGGGAATAAACATTCTTTCGACGAAAGCGTAGATAACTGGTCTAAATTTTACGGACGTGATCGAGGCGAGACCGGAACTCGGGCCAGGCCATGGTCTTCCCTTGAAGATTATGATAGAAACGCCCAATTCGAGGAATACAACTACATGTTCAAGGATGGAGTTTGGTCTTGTATAGGAAGCGAATTCAAAGATTGGATAGATGTAGAATATGAACTTATTCAACGTGGTTTACTTCCTGACGTTGATAACGTATAATAACCTCTGAATTGATTAAATGGAGACAAAAATGAACCTGATTAAATATATTTCCGAAGCAAATCGTCGCGCAATCCTGACTATGGTCCCGATCGAACACCTGAATGAAGTCCGGGATGGTATCAAAGAAACTGATGGTAAATTTCGTGTGGTATATCGTGGACCCAGGAATTCTCCGGAAGATGTGAAGAACAGAACTCCTTTTACAAGACAAGCGGGATGTCTGAAGAAGTATGCTACGCATTTCTCGGTGTATCGCATCTAGTTGACTCCTGGCCATGGATGGCCTATAATATAGGCTGATTTGATAACTGGAGGCAAAAATGTATTACAACCAAGTTGGTCCTCGCGAAGCGACCAAACGTTTGATTGACTTGATAGAAACTGGAGTAGTAGATGCTCGAGATGTTCTAATGGCATCTCTTAATTGGATGGAAGACTACGACGTCGAGAAGATGGCCGAAGCGAATATGTTTTTTGTAGATTACGATGATGAAGATGAAGATGAAGATGAAGAGGACGAAGAATAGTTGACTCCTAGCCATGGATGGCTTATAATATACCCTGATTCGACTGGAGGATAATATGACTAATGAAGATATTTGTTACATATACGATAGTAATCCTAATATGACCCTGAGAGAACTGGCTTCTATCACAGGTAGGACGATAGAAGATCTTAAGAAAATCTTGATGGGGAATTGACTTTATTTCTAGCCATGGATGGCTTATAATAGCCTCTGATTTGATTAACTGGAGAAAAAAATGGCCATGACCCCTGGTATCTATTATGTGGGTGATTTGTGTTATGTTATGCATGATTGTTGGGATGAAGTATGTGGGCAATCTATCGAGGGACAATATAAATTAAAGGATGGTCGTTCATATGCTATTCATAGAACAGCGTATGGTGATGGTCTTTATTCTTCTAATATTGGAGAAAAATTCTCAGTTGATTCAGGTACAATAGGTTGTATTCCTATTAAAGATATTCTTGATGATGTTAAACTTCAGGAAATACTATATCTCGGAGCGATAGTATATTTCCCATATTCTTTTGATACTGAGAATCAACAAGGTCTTATAAAGATTGGTCATATAACCATTGATACCGGATATGACGAATTCGAAGAATTTGATGAAGATTGTGAAGTTGAAGATGAAGATTAAAGAATTCACTGTTTTCTTACGCGATAAATGGATTGACGATGTGTTTTTCCAGGAAAATACAACCGCAGAAGAAGTCAAGAAATCTTTGATCGAACACGACGGATACGATCCAGATATTGAAGTCTCTGAGGTTGACTCCTAGCCATGGATGGCTTATAATATAGGCTGATTTGGTAACTGGAGGCAAAAATGACCTATAACGATCTGTTTAAGCAACTTTCTCTTTTGACTGATGAACAAAGGATGCAGACTGCAACGATATATTCTTGTATCGAAGATGAGTATTATGCGATCAATAATGTAAATGTATCCGACACTTCTATTGATGTATTAGATCCAGGACATATTTATCTTTCCTACACCTGACTTTACTTCCGGCCATGGATGGCTTATAATAGCGTCTTGATTGGTTAACTGGAGTCAAAAATGTTTAATGTAGAAATTTACAAAGAAGTCGAAGGTTTCGAGGGTATGGTTCATCTAATGACCCAGACTAGATTAACTGAAGAACAAGCTGTCGAAGCGGCGAAGAACTTTACATCTAGTGGATTTCTAACTATAATTGTGGTGACTAAATGAATAAAGATGAAATGATAGAAACATTAAAGTCCAGCGTGGTGCTGGTTGACTTTACAAAAGTTTCGGGCGAAAAACGAATTATGAAATGCACTCTTAAATCGGATGTGATTCCTCCGAAGAAAGAAGGTGTAGTGAATCATAGGATTGCTGACGATGTAATCGCAGCCTGGGATGTTGATAACAACGGATGGAGATCTTTCAAGATTGATTCTGTGAATTCTTTTTCTGTGGAGTAGTTTACTTCTGGCCATGGATGGCTTATAATAACGGCTTGTTTGGTTGATTTTACTTATTGGAGAAATATAAATGTCTAATCTTATGTCTGTTGCTGATGCTGCTTCTTTCGCTGGTGTTTCTGTTAGAACTATCTATTATCACCTGAAGACTAGCAAGAAACTCCATCCTATCTTTGACGGATATAACACCAAAGTGTTGAAGTCTCAGCTTCTTCAACTATACCCAGCTCGCGGAGCTGGTTCCAAACAGTTCTTGTGCTCAGGTAGTCGCCGTGGAGCTGTGATCAACGAAATCACTTCTTTGATCGTAGATAACGCTAAACAAGGAAATTTGTATGTAGTACAAAATCTTGCTTATAGTCTAAAGACAATCTAATAAGGTTGACTTCTGGCCATGGATGGCCTATAATATACCCTGAATTGAACGGAGGGTGAAATGAAGGTATTTGTATACTTTAATCTGCATAAGAAACTCTTCTCAGTGAAAGCATTAGAAGGACCTGAGAAGGGTCGTGTGATAGCGCACAGGAACGATATAAACCTGAGCAACGTTATATTCAAGGTGTCCGAAAAAGGACGTCAGCGCGTCCTGAGGGAGCGTAAGAAGAACGTTCACGCGGGTGTCGTAGGGACTTGGATCAAAGATGAAATAAAGGTTGATAACAGGACCCAGGTGACGTATAATCCATACAAGTACAATACCTTCGTAATCAAAGAAAATGAGGTTCCTATCGCTCGAGCAAATACAGCATATCTAATCGACAAGAAGATTTTTGTAAGTTGACTTCCGGCCATGGATGGCTTATAATAGCGTCTTGATTGGTTAACTGGAGGCAAATATGAAAACATTTGAAGTTGGCGTTCGTGAAGTGTTCGTAACCATCGTCAAAGTCCAAGCAGAAGATGCTCATGACGCTCGTCAAAAGGCTCAGGATCTTCTTATGGAAGAAGATGTAAATGAGAGTGAATATGATTATACCCTGGGTTGGGACGAATGGCCTGTATGGGATTTCGAAACCGGAGATCTAGCAGAATAGTTTACTTCCGGCCATGGATGGCCTATAATAGTGGCTTGGTTGGTTAACTGGAGCGAAAAACATGACTGTAATCGGAAACACAATTTCATCCTCAAGTTTCTTTTACGACAAATCAACAAAGACCTTCAGTGCAGATGCATCTGAGCTGAAGCAGTTCTTGTCTCAGCTCTATGATGACGCATGTGACGCAGGATTTGTCATGCTGTCTTCACGTACTGGTAAGCGCCAACCATACTATCTGGACCGCGAGATTATTCAAGACAATGAAGTTGTGGGTTGGGAATTGATGCCTGCTTTCCCGTATAACACTGGCGCAGAAGGCACGAAAGTCCTTGTGTTTAACGACTAGTTTACTTCCGGCCATGGATGGCCTATAATAGCGGCTTGGTTGGTTACTGGAGGCAAAAATGGCTTTTAATCCTTATGATCATGTGGATAGTATGATTTCCCTAATCGAAGAAAGATCAACGAATCTATTCGGTGAGGTTAGATCGTCGTTCGTGTTAGGGTATCTATCTTCCCAGATACAAGCAGATCTAGATGATATCGGTCTTACCAAAGAACAAATATCCAAACTAGAATACTCTCTCTTAAGGATGAAGAGATTCGTAGAAAATTCCTGACTTTACTTCTGGCCATGGATGGCCTATAATATAGCCTGAATTGATTAACTGGAGAGATAAAATGGCTTCTATGTCCTACTGCCGATTCGAAAATACTTCTGAAGATTTCAAGGCTTGTCTTAACGATCTAGAAGAAGCCTGTTCTTTCGAGGATCTTGATCATTCCTCCTACGAAGAATCGGCCAGAGAAAGTCTATATTACATGGCCAAGAAATACATCAAGCAATACGAGTTCCTTATGTCTCAGGAAGAAGAACTGGAAGATTTTTGTTTCTAGTTTACTTCTGGCCATGGATGGCCTATAATACCGGCTTGGTTGGTTACTTACTGGAGATTGAAAATGACCCTGAACGATGTAATGGATAATATCATTGATGAAGCTTTCAATGCGGCGAAAGAAGCTGAAAAACAATTCCGAGAGGCCCACGGCGAGCCTTGGTACTGCGGATTCGCCTGGGTCAATATAACACCAGGAAATTGTAAGATGGCTAATCGCCTGAAGAAGAGAAACATGGCCAGTAAGTCTTACAGCGGTGGGATAGACGTCTGGAATCCAGGCGGATCTTTTACCCAGTCGATGGAGATCAAAGAAGAAGGAGCTAGGGCATTTGCGGAGGTTATGAGGAAGTACGGGATAAAAGCGAGCGCGCAGTCTAGGGCTGACTAGTTTACTTCTGGCCATGGATGGCCTATAATACCGGCTTGGTTGGTTACTTAACTGGAGATTAAAAATGACCCGTTCGTTCCCTGAATCTGGTGATTATATCGTTGATAAATCTTTTTCTATATCTGCCGGTTGCTGGAGAATATCCTTCGATAGAGGGAATAAACTAAAATTCGATTCCGTAACGAAAAAACTATCCCAGTTTTCTGACCGTTATAAAGAATGGAGGAATGTAACTCCTCCCATTGATAGCGAAACAACTTTCGCCCTACCTCTTATGTACGGGGAAAAATCTATGATTCTCAATCTGAAAGCTGTAGACCACGACGCAGATCCGGTTGAAATGACGATGGAAGAAATAGAGGAAATCTTAGGATATAAGATAAAAATCGTCTGACTTTACTTCCGGCCATGGATGGCCTATAATATAGCCTGAGTTGAGGTTAACTGGAGATTGAAATATGTATGTATATCTAGTCGTTGCTTTGTTCTCGTCCTCTGATGTTCTTCTGTCCGAGCCTATGACAATGCGCGAATGTGCTCTCCGAGCTGAGTCCTTCCAGGAAGAACACCAAAGCGATCGTGATATAAAGTCTGTGGATTGTAGGACAGGGATAGTTCTCTCCGAAAACGACTAGTTTACTTCCGGCCATGGATGGCCTATAATATAGGCTGATTTGATAAGCGGAGACCTGAATGAAGAAGGTATTGATAGTCTGGATCGTCCTAGCTGCGGTAACGCCAGACTTCCTGAAGACAGCTCTAATCACAGGTGTAGACGTCTCCCATGGTATCGTGGCTGGAATAATCGGAGGAATCGCTCAAGCGGCGAAATAATCCCCGCTTTACTTCTGGTTATAGGTGAAGTATAATATAGCCTGAGTTGGTTAACTGACGGAGATAAAAGATGAAATTGTTCTTTCAGACTCATATACAAAGAGAAAGACTTCAACAACTGAAATATCCCAACTTCATACCAGTACAGGATCTAAAAGATGCGATTGATATAGTAGAGGTTTTGACTCCTTATGCAGGAGGACAAGGTGCGATAGACTTCTGGGTGGAAGATGAAGAAGCGAAGTATTTTTTGAATGAAGAGGAAACTGGTTTTATCTTGACCTGATTTATAGTTGACTCCTGGCCATGGATGGCTTATACTATACCCTGAATTGAGGTAAACCTGGAGACTGAAAATGAAGACTGAAATTGCTGCTAAACTTTTCCTTCTGAACGCCCAGATCAAAGATCTTGAGGCCCAGGCTTCTGAGCTGAAAGACCTTCTTAAAGCGATCGGGTCTTTCGAGGAAGAAGGGTATTCGGTAACAGTAAGATCCTCTGATCGTACAGCAGTAGATACTAAAATGTTGAAAGATAAGTATCCTACTATTGCCAGGGAATGCTCTAAAACCTCCTCGGTTGTTAGTGTTATAGTGAAGAAAGTTTAATCGCCGCTTGACTCCTGGCCATGGATGGCTTATACTATACCCTGAATTGATTAATTGGAGATTGAAAATGAAGACTGAAATTCGTGCCCAAGTTTCCTCTGATGTAGCTGAGTTCCTGAAAACCCACTCTATCACTATTATTCCTTCTAAGACCGTCTCGCGTAAGAATACCGCTTCTTGTCGCTATCGTCGCGGTAAGGACGACAAAAGAAACTCCGGAGTTATTCCGGCTGCCGTAACGTCCTGGTGGAATATAATCTCCTAGTTGACTCCTGGCCATGGATGGCCTATAATATAACCTGAATTGAGGTTAACTGGAGACTGAAAATGACTGATTCTGATGTGGCGATGTTCGGAATGCTCGTATCTCTGATGGTTTTCTTATACAGGAAAATACAAAATTCTCCAAATTGCTATAGATAAAATTAGTCTAAAAATTCCCGAATTAGAAATGATTCGGGGAAAAAAACCTCAGGAGTAGGAATCCTACTCCAGGATATCCTGGGAATGTGGAAGATTCCGGGGATAT
>JACCDW011648242.1_pt1 | contig 11075 bp, 9 predicted proteins | sample 7449781 | NCBI WGS metagenome assembly JACCDW01 (sample SAMN15323449, study PRJNA562643) | freshwater metagenome | isolation source: river surface water | place: USA:Blue River Watershed | collected 2017-08-18
GATACTAAAGGAAACGCAAAAGCCTCAATTAGAGTGACTTATGAAATGGCATACCATTTATTTGAAAATGGTTACAATGCAATTATTATGCATGAACAAAGTGACTATAAAGGTGTATCTACTTGGTTAGATGAAAAATATATGTCATTACCACATAAAGCAATTGAAGGTCAAAATTTAGAAATCTCACCTGAAGATTTTATGGTAATACCTGAATTATATGGTCACGTAATGGAACAGGTTTCAAAATTCCCTTGTGGTAAAATTGTACTTAGTCAATCATATGACTATATCATGGAAACACTAAGTCCTGGTACTTCTTGGTCACAATACGGATTTTTAAAATGTATCACAACTAGTGAAGAACAGAAAAAACACTTAGAAAAAATAATGAAAAATGTTTCTTTTGATATTATAACACCAACAATTTCAAGTTGTTTTGAAAAGAAATCAGTACCCGCAAAACCAATTGTTTCGGTACACACAAGAGACCAAAGAGATACCATGAAATTAATTAAAACCTTTTATTTAAAGTATCCTCAATTTAGATGGATTACATTCAGAGATATGAGAGGTTTAAGTGAATGGGAATTTGCATCAATATTAAAAGATTCTTTTGTTTCAGTATGGATTGATGATATATCAGGTTTGGGAACTTATCCATTAGAATCAATGAAAACAGGTACACCTGTTATTGGTAAAATACCTAATTTGAAACCTGAGTGGATGGATGAACATAATGGTATTTGGACAAATGATTCAATTAACATGGTAGACATCTTAGCTGAATTTACACAAAATTGGCTTGAAGATAATATTTCTGAAAAATTATATGAATCAGGATATGAAACCGCTGAAAAATACTCAAACACGGATGAATTTAAATCAAGTGTTTTGGAACGTTTTTCATCGTATATAAACACGAGATTAATTAATTTTGAATCTCAATTAGAAAAATTAAAAACAAATTAATTATGGAAAATAAAGTAGATATTTCAGTTATATTACCAATCGCATCATCTTTTGGAAAAGATTTTGATATTCTTTTTGAAAAGGCGATTGACTCAATTAAAAAACAACAAATAGGAATTAATGAATTGATTATTGTACATTCAGATGAAGAATCATTATGTAATAAATTAAATTCATTTGACTTTGGTGATTTAAATGTTGTTAAAGTTTTAAACACATCAGAACATACTGATTATGCAACACAAGTAAATCTTGGTATACAAAACGCTAAATCAAATTGGATTAGTTTCTTTGAACATGATGATGAATATTCATTTATTTGGTTTAAAAATGTAAATGACTATATTAAATACCATCCTGAGTGTGATGGATTCTTACCTATTGTTGTTGATGTTGATGAGAAAGATGTGTTTGCTGGTTATACAAATGAAGCAACATTTGCAGCATCATTTAACACCGAAATTGGTATTTTGACAAATGATTTATTAAACCAATATCAGAATTTCCAAACTAGTGGTATGGTTGTTAAAAAATCAATGTTAGACAATTTTGGTGGATTTAAAAAATCAATGAAATTGACATTTGTTTATGAGTTTTTACTTAGATTAACGTATAATTCAGCAAGAATTATGACAATACCAAGATTAGGTTACAAACATGTTAATATGAGAGAGTCATCAATTTTTTGGGGTTACAAAAATGGAAAAAATACTCTCACAGATAATGAAGTAAAATTTTGGATTGACACTGCGAAAAAAGAATATTTTTTCACAAATGACCGTGACATAAAATACGAAGAAACAAATAGTTAATGCTAGCTGCTGAAGCAATTCAAAGCGGAACTACAGAATCCGCAGACGCAAAACGTGGTAGAAAAATCAAGTCAAATAATTATTTTGACGTGAGAGAAGAAACTGCGGTGGTTATGTTTTTGCAAGCGGAAACTATGAAGGAAAGGAATGAAATTTATAATGAATTCCTTAAAAAACCAATTGAAAAAATGGTGTCTTCAATTATTAGAAGATACAAATTGTATAGGAAGGACATGTCATTTGATGAGATATTAAATGACACTCATTCTTTTTTAATTACAAAATCAGACAAATTTATACCAGATAAGAATAAGAAAGCTTATTCTTATTTTGGTACGATTTGTAAAAATTATTTAATGGGTCAGATTATAAAAGACCAAAAGGATACAAATAGAAAAGTATCTTATGAAGACATTTCATCAAGTTTAGAGGAAAGACCTGATTTGGTTTATTATATTGAAAATGATGTAGTTGAAAGTGATAAAATTATTACTGATTATATTATACAACTAAAAACCTTTATTGATGTTTCATCGTTAAATGAAAATGAAGTAAAATTAGGATACGCACTTTTAGAATTGTTTGAAAATTACGATTCAATTTTTGTTGGAAATGATAATAAAAAATTTAATAAAAATTTGGTGTTAATGTCAATTCGTGAAATGACAAATCTTTCAACAAAAGAAATTAGATTAAGTATGAAAAAATATAAGAAATTATATTTTGACTTTGTAAGGAGTATAGATAACAGATAAAATCCGTTATTAAATATTTATAATTATGTCTAGACCTAAGAAAAAAGAAATATCTTTAAATAAAGAATCTGTATTATCTTTAATGCAAGAAATATACAACGAGCTTGTAGAGCAAAGAGCAACCGCATTAAGAATACAAAACAAAATGTTAGCGTTAATGAAAGATTCGTCTGACATGGCGGTTATAGGTCCAATTATTAAGGAACAACAAAAAATCATTAACGACACCGTTGAAAAGAAATTAACATTATCAAAATTACAATCTACTGTTTGGGAAAAATCACAACAAAAAAGCAATGACGAGAATTTCTCTATGTCAGATATAGATGATGCATTAATCCAAGACTTACTTAAAAAAGACATATCAGACGAAGGCTCAGGTGGGTATAAACTTAACAAATAATTTAATGTTATGGCTGACAACAATTCAGAGACACCTTCCGAAGGACACAAAAAAGTTAGGAAAAAAATTAGTGTTTACCAAACTGCGGTAGACATTAATAAAAAACAAAAAGAGATTAGAAAAAAGGTTGATAACGGTAATGCTGATGTCAATACTGTCACAGAACAATATGAAGGTAAGTTTAAAAAGAAATTAGAATCTTACACTCAAAAATCAAAAGAGAAATCAAAACAATTTAAAGAGACTGCCAAAAATCAATTATCACAATTAATTGAGACATTTAAAATGTCAGCTTCTAATGGTGAAGACGCTGGCGCAAATTCTGAAACTGAAACTATTGATGTACAAGAATTAAAAACTCAAGTTGCCGAAAAAGAAACTTTATTAGCACAAGCTAAAAAAGATAAGAACACCGGTAATGTTAAAATATATCAGGAAGAAATTAATACTTTAAATAAAGAAATTAACAAAGCTAATTTTAGTCAACTTAAAACTGATACCGCAAAAAACGCAACTGAGTCCTTAAGAAATACGTTTATTCAAACTGCGAATAGAACAAAAGACAGAATTCAAGAAGTATTAACACAAGAAGCCGTTTCAGCACTAGGTTGTTCACAAGAACAAAATTACGATAATAAAACAATTTATATTAAAGTTTTAAGTGTTGATGTATTTGGTAAAACATTACAAAACAACCCAAACACATCACCAGGCAAATATCTATATGAAAGTAAACCGTTTTCACCAAGACAACAACCTTTTTCATTTAATAGAGAATTATATAATAGATTACAAAATCCAGGAAAAAGTTACAAAGATGAATATGGGATAAATTTTTTAGGTGCAACCGCACAAGAATTATTCAACATTACCTATGTTAAAGACCCCATCCCAATGGGTAAACCACAATTATATGGTGACTATTATAAGGTAGATTTGTCACCAAGAGTTAGTGGCGAAAAGGTCGTTGATTTTTTAAATGATTATTATAACTCAATTGATATTTTAAATTTTAATGAACTCTATAGTAATGTTTTAAATTTATTAACGGGTGCTGTTTCAATGAAGTTAAGTACCGGTGAAGATGATTTAAGAAAACAAACTCAATTTGAAAAAATATTACAAAGAATATTAGGATTGTGTTTTGACAATAGACAAGAAATTGATGTTAGTGGTTCAGGTAAACTTGACCCATTAGACCAAATTGATGATAGTTTTTTTGTTTTAAGCTCAAAGGAACAAGTTGAGGTTGAAAATAAAGTCAAAAACATTTTGGAAAAAGTTATACAATACAAAGATTGTGGAACTGTATCATTACCTGTTAATGTTGACGCAAATTTATCATTATTAGATAAACTATTAGACCCTGATATTGATGCAACAAATGCCGATAGAATTGCACAAGATTTATTAAATGAAATTGCTAAAAACCCTGAATGGAAATTATATATACCAAATTCAGTTGATTTAAGTATTACAATTAATACTGAATTTCTAAATTTAATTCCAATCGCAATTACTAATTCATTATTATCACCAAAACATTTGTTTCCGTTAATGGTAATGGGTAAGGCACTTCAAAATGAATATATTGATAATATTGAAGATTTACAAGATTTTATTCGTGAATTTAAAAAATTCATTGTGAATTTAACATCTAAAATATCTGCAATTTTTGTTGAGGAATTAGTAAAACAAATTCGTAAAAATATTAAGGATTTAATGCAATCAATAGTTCAACAAACTACAAATGAATTATTAAATAAAAGAGCTAAAATAATATTGGCAAGTATTAATTTAGCATTAACCTTGGCAGCGGCAATTGAAGACTATAGAAGGTGTAAAAGTATCATAGATGAGTTACAAAAGATGTTACAATTAACATCGTCTATTAGGAGTTTAACAGGTGGGGGAGTTCCACCATTGATAAACTATTTGGCGAACTTAAAACCAGGAATGTCAGCAACATCTTTATTAACAAGATTTATTGAAAAAATGGAAGACTTGGGAGTACCAACGGGTGATTTACCTGACGGAAGTCCAAATTTAGGTGTTGTTATTCAACAAGGTTTTAATCAGTCACTTATGGATGAAATTGCTGAAAATGCAAAAACTGAAGTAACAATAACGGGTATTGAAGTTGGTGATTTATCAGCCAAAGGATTTACCAAAGTATCAGGAAATGTATTATAATGGAACCAAATAAAATTAAAGAGATAATTAATGACCCAAAAAATCAATCAAATATTGATTTAATGGAATGTATGGATTTTTTATCTAATGAACATGAAGAATTAAAAAATACAATTTTAAAATTAACATATCATTTAGATGAAGTTGAATTTTCATACAATAAAATTTTAGAAGAATATAAAAATAGAACCAAATAATGGATGATGTAAAACACCACTCCTCGTTACCCAAAAAGTATACACAGGTTGTTAACTACGGAAAAGTAATTAGCAACAATGACCCAATGAATTTAGGTAGGATTAGGGTTGAGCCAGTTGCTTGGCAAAATGAGGACCAATATAGTGCATTTAAAAGTCCATTTGGTGCAACACTTAATGAAAAGAATTTTTGGACAACACAAGACCCGTTTGTCTTTATGCCGTTATTACCATTATTTGTTTACCAAGTCCCAAAGGTAGGTGAATACGTACACGTAATATATTACAACACTGAATTACAAGACAGAAACAAATTTTATATTCAAGGAAACTTCTCAAGCCCTAATAATACAAAATTTGAACCTTATGATTCGTCATTGGCATTTACAGCAAAAGGTGAAAGGAATTCATTACCAAACAATATTAGAAATAGTAATGGTGATTACATTAATGTTGACCAAATTGGTTTATATCCTGATGTTAATACAATAGGTTTATTAGGTAGATATAATTCTGACATTTTATTACCTGAAAATGGTGTTGCTTTAAGAACAAATACAATATTAGATGGTTCAGACCAACTAAACCCTACTTTTAATAAAAAACACAGTTCAATATCACTACAAAAATACGAAACAAGAAATATTGATAATGGTACTACAACTTATTTTGAAAATAATAAAGTAGTACAACCTGTCAAATATTTAATTGAATATAATGTATACGGTGGTATTGGTACATTGTCAGGTAGCTATTCGGCATATGTTTATGTATATAAAATTTCAGAATATCAACCTGTTTATACAAATAGTGTAGATAAAGGATGGTATGAATTTCCTGAAATATCTAAGATTGGTCCAATATATAAAGAAGATTATACATTTAAAACTTTTGATGAAATTGTTACGGGAATTAATAATTTAATTCAAAAGGTTAATAGTGGTAAATTTTTGGTGGGTAATACATTAATCACAGATATTTTTCCATTTGTTTTTCAACCCGAAAAATCATTATACGACAAATACTCATTAAATAATGTTACCGATGTTAGTGAAGCCATAAATGCTCAAAGATTTATATCATCAGTTTATTTAAATAAAACAGATGCTAACGTTGGGTTGGGATTGGTTTGTAAACAAGGTGAATTGGGTCCATTGACACAACTTTCATCTTTTGAGGTACCAAATATAACTGCGGAACCAAATCCAATAACTTACGGTATTAATGTTTCAGATATTTCGTTTTGGTTATCCCATGACTCACAAATTCCCGGTACAAATAAAATTGCTTTTGATACTGCGGATTTTTCAGGTCATCGTGTATCTCAAAAATTTATTGAGGAATCAATTCTACCAAATACTAACTCAATGGTAAGAGGTGAACAACTTTTAAACTTAATTGAATTGATTGTGAAATATTTAATTACACACGTTCACCCCTATCATGGAATGGCCGCAAATCCTGTTGGATTGGATGGGACTCAATCACAAAAAATACTTGCAGAATTATTTAATGCTACTGAAACCATATTAAACAAAAACTTACGAATTAATTGATATTTATATATAATGTCAATACATAAATCGTACTTTAACAAAAACAATACTATTATCTACAATAGTTCAGGTAATACAGGACAAAATCCTGTTACTGAATTATTTTTTGGTAGAGCGGATAATGTTTTATCAACACCAGGATATTCAAGATTTATTTTTAATGTTGATTTAACTGAATTACAACAGAAAATAAGTGATGGTGTTATCTACACAGGTAGTCCAATGACACATACATTAAAGATGACTAATACAATCATGTTTAATTATGAGTTATTAAACACAACAACTTCGGATAATAGAAGGAGAGCCACAGCATTTGATTTATATCTATTTAGAATACCTAAAGTGGGTGCAGTTGCACAAACATGGGATGAAGGTGTAGGTTATGATTATTATGACAATAATACTCAAAACACATCAAATTCAAGTTTAACTTCAAGAAATTATAGAGATAATGATAAATCATATTCTAATAGACCATCAAATTGGTATAGAAGAGATATATCAAACGCTTGGTCAACACCAGGAATTTATTTTAACAACAATAGTGGTACAGGAACATCTGTTAACTATTCAGCATTAACACAAGTTGCATATCAACACTTTGAATTTGGTAATGAGAATATTGAATTTGATATGTCAAACGAAATTAATAATATATTAACGGGAGCAACAACAGGTGTTTCAGGATATATTGTTGCTTTTGCACCTGATTTGGAAAATATAACAGGATTAACTGAAAACTATTCGGTTGGTTTCTTTACAAGACACACACAAACTTTTTATGAACCTTATTTGGAAACCACATATGATGATTTAATACTTGATGATAGAACGGCTTTCTTTGAAAATAAAGTTAACAAACTATACTTGTATTCATACATTAATGGTGCCCCAACAAATTTTGATTTTAACCCTAAAGTGAATATTTCAGATTCAAATGGAGATTTGATTTCATCATTAACAGGACTAACAACAGTAAGACGTACTGAAGGTGTTTATGAGTGTACAGTTCCTGCTTTAACAGGATACTCAACACCATGTCAATTTAGTGATATTTGGAGTGGTGTTACAATTAATGGTGTATCGTTAGGTAATATTACAAATGATTTAATATTAAGACCAGCATCTGAATATTATCAAGTAGGTCCTTTGTCTAAAGACCCTGTTTTATATGGTTTTGAATTTTCAGGTATTAAACAGGATGAAAAAATATTAAATACGGATACTCGTAAAGTTGTTGTTACAATAAAACAAGCATATACGTCAAACGTAATTTATCCAAACTTTAAAGCGTATTATAGATTATATGTTAAAGAAGGTACCACTGAAGTTATTGTTCAAGATTGGACAAGAATTAATCAGACACCAAATGAATATTATTTTATCTTTGATACAAAAGATAAAATTCCTAACGAATATTATGTTGATATTAAAGTGTTAACTTCAGGTGAAGTAGATACTTATAAAAGACAATTAAAATTCCAAATAGTTAATCAAAAATGAAAAATATAAATGAATTAGATGTTGCCAGTATTTTAAAAAATTTAGCTGGTGATACTGCAAGAAACGTATTAACAAGTATTCCAGGTGTAGGTTCCGTTGTTGGTCTTGGAGCATCTGTAAAAAATTACAGTGAGTTAAATGACGATTTAGAAAAATACAAACAATTAAAAGCATCAATTATAAATGATGAAGATATTCAATCAGATACTTTAGAACAATTACTTGATGTTCAAGATGAATTAGAAGTTGATTTTATTGATTTGTTACAATCAATCGCAGGTATTGCAAGTATACCTGGTTTAGGATTTGTTGCACAAGGTTTAGGGCCTTTATTAGTTAAATTAAGTATTGAGGACATCCTTGAAAAAATTAGTAATATTGTACCAATTGATAAAGACGCTGAAAAATCAATTATCCCGTATTTGGCGGCAATTAAAGATATTGAAGATTTAAAATTAAAGGCTAAAGAACTGGAGACATTAACAAAAGATGCAGATGCTTTTATGGACCAAATGTTAGAAAGAAATAATTTAGAAGAAGGTAGAAAAAAAACAGGAACTAAATTATGTTCAAGAGGTAAGTCGGCCGCTAAATCAAAATTTGATGTTTATCCATCGGCATATGCTAATGGATATGCAATACAAGTCTGTAAAGGTAGAATAAAGGGTCTGGACGGAAAGAAAAGGTGTTCACCACCATATTGTTAAGATAATAAAAAAAAGGGGTTTTAAGACCCCTTTTTTATTGAATATAAAATTGTATTAACCCATCGTTTTGTTTCATTACCACCAAGTAATGAATAATTTAAATTAGAATCTACCGATTCAAATATTGTAATATTATTAAATTTTTCATTTAACTCATTAATCATCTTTTCAGTAAAAGGTACTCTATTATATAAATTTTTAATAATTGTTAAATTTTCAGTAATACCTTGTTTTTTAGATTCATATAATATTTTACCGGCTAAATTAACTAATTTTAATGGTGGTAAAAACTCAACTGATTCTTTTCTTGGTTTATATGAAGAATAAACAGGTTTTTGACCTTTTCCTGTTTGTGTATCTTTTTTCTCAGCCTTTCTTTTTTTACTACATGCTGATTTTTTTTGTGAATCACTCATCTTTGATGCAACGCTTTTAGCCCTACATTTTGGATACCCTTTTGGGTCTGCGTCAGGTCTTCCACATGGTGGATGTTTACCATCAACTTTTCTACAAATATTCACCCAAGGCCCCTGTGGTTGTTTAGAGCCTTTTGGTTTTTTCTTAGTTCCAAACCAAACTGCCAAATCTTCATTTACCACGTGTACATCATGTATATCTCTTTCGTATGTACCATCTTCATTTTTTTCCCATACACCAACAACTTTTTCTATATTATTTTTTAAAGTTTTTTGTTTTTTTTCTTTATTAACAGGATGGGCAGAAAATTCAGTATATGGACCTAATTCAGAGTCTTTCCATTTTTTTAAACCAATTTCAATTGGTCCATTGTATACACCAGCACTTACAGATGTTGTACTGGTTTCGGTAATATTAGTATTTGGTTTTAATAAAACTTTTTTATACTCATTAAGAATATCTTGAATTATTACTTTATTATCCTTCATTTTTTTACGATTATTATATATAAATATCTTACTATGATTAATAACAACACAAAACTATTTGATTTTTTACAATGTAACTCAAATGAAGAGTTAGAAAAAATAATTAATTCTATTGAAAAAGAACAATCTTTATTCTATTTAATACAATCAGTAAAATCAGCATATAAAAGAGGTTGTTTTTCATTAGAAGAGTCCGAAATTATATCAAAATCATTAAGAGTTTTAAGCACTCCTGAAAAAAACAAAGAGGCATAAAAAAAGGGACAATTTCTTGTCCCTTTTTTATTTCTTTTAGAAAAGATTATCTCAATTCTCTCAAGTCAAATGTTCTAACGCCATCAACTGTGATTTTACCGTAGAAACGGTTGTTCACCATCTTCTTAGCGTATCTTGTCATGATACCTTTGATAGGTGTGAAGTTGAATGGGTTATACATTGTTGGAGTTAATTGTAATGGTACGTATGGTGCGTACACATAACCTGTATCTAACAATGAGTTACCTTTGTGACCCAACAATACTGTGTTTGGTGGGAAATAAGGGTCTCTGTAAACTTGGTATCTACCAGCCAAAGTACCAACTCTCTCAATACCCATGTTGTATTGGTCTTGCTCAGGAGCTGCGTTTGATACGTGGAAGTATTCCAAATCATCAAAGATTGCACTGATTTCAGAAGAAACAACAATCCAGTTAGCTCCACCTCTCAATGTTGACTTGTGGATTTGAGCTGAAAGTTGGTTGATTGCTGTAATCAATGTTTGGTTCCAATCTTTTTGAGTGTATTGTGTTAATGGATTTGCAGATGTACCTCTCTTCCAACCGTTGTAATCCCATCTTAAAGTCCAAGCTGCACCTTTTCTCAAATCTCTCAAGATTTCTCTATCAATTTCTGCCGCAACTTGCTCAGACAATAAAGCTGTTAATTCAGCCTCAGCGTCAATGTTGTGGAATGCTGCAACGTCTTGTGCTAATTCAGGAGACCATTGTGCTCTCAATTTTCTTTCAGTTACAGAAACTGTTACTGATTCCAAATCAAAAGAAACTTCACCGATTTCATCTTCAAATTCTAA
>JACCDW010609012.1_pt1 | contig 11070 bp, 12 predicted proteins | sample 7449781 | NCBI WGS metagenome assembly JACCDW01 (sample SAMN15323449, study PRJNA562643) | freshwater metagenome | isolation source: river surface water | place: USA:Blue River Watershed | collected 2017-08-18
CACCGCTTGTGCTAATTCTGGATGTAATACGAGAATCGATGGCTTGTTGGGTGGCCAAAAGAGTATTGGCTTCTGTGCCAGTCCAGTTGCTTACTGTATTCTCAATCTTCGCACCAATCCAAACACGACCACCAGAGTTATCACCAACATAAAGTTGGTTTGCAGTGGTTGTTCCAGCAGAGCCCAATACAAAGGCTGGTTCGGCAAACGTTAAACCTGTTGGTAGAGCTGTTGTTGAAGTGCGTTTGAATTTAATATTTGCTGCCATGCTTTAGAACTCCCCGCCGTCCATATCTACGTAATCTACGAATTCTTGGGTGGCGTTTCCCGTAAATCCTTGGAACCCTGTCTTGGTGGAAATTACTCCATCTGCAAGAATATATCCCAAAATATTTAGATTTCCAGATATTGTTACGTCATTTGGCAAACCTATGGTAACTGCTCCAGTAGATCCCGACACTTCAATCTCATTTGTTGTGCCGGATATACTGGTTACAGCGGCTGTTCCTCCACCACCAGATGAAGAAATTGTTATGATATTACTAGAATTTCCTATAGTAATATTTGAACCAGCTGATAAAGTAACACCACCTGTAAATCCGTTTAGCGTATTTACAAAATTACCAGAAGTTCCATAAAAATCCCATGCTACACCATTCCAGATCCATGAGCGATTGTTATATGTGTAAATCTGGTTTAAACTAGGTGATGTTGGGAAATCTAATGCCATTTTATTCTATGATATCCGTAGAGCCTAAAAAATCACCATCTGGGATTGTTTTTACATATTCATATGCATTTTTGATTGGATTTTTACCACTTCCATTAATTTTTGTAATGGCAAAGTAATTATCAAAAACTTTATCAAGTTCTGGAGTTTCTGTATTTTCTGCATTAGAAAATCTAATTGTCTTGTAACCCAAATGGCCGTTTCCAGCGTTTCTAGATGCTTGATCAAGATATCCATAAATTAAAATTGTTCCACTTTGAACATTGTAATCGGTATCAACCTTTACAATTCTCCAATATGTCATGTCAAGACCAGCCGTATGTCTTATCGCTTTTTGAAGTGCCATTATAATCTCCGTACTTAATATTTAGATGATTTCGAACCATGAAAGATCACAAGAAACTTGCGTTCCACTTTCTATTGCCGTCATTGTTAAAACGAATGTATCTGATACTCCGGTTTGTGTTCTTCCTAATTGAAAATTGAAATCATTGATGTTAGAAATATCCAATGATCCGCTACTGCTTAGATAACCTCCAATAACATCAGTTCCGCCAGTTACTGCAGTTGCTGTTATATTATAATCAACATTACCGTTATAATGCGTTGTCCAAGTATTTCCTGTCAAAGTTGGATTCAATAATATTCTGTATTGTACTGTTACTGGTTTATTATTTTGTCCGGGTTCAACTACCGCAGACAAATTTGATGGAATTACAATGCTATCCAACCTATTAGAATTTAAACGTAATGCTATCATCGGATACTGAACTCCCGCAGTGGTTAATGTTGTCGGAGTAGATCCACTTTTTGTGATATTATATCTTCTGGTAAACCCTTCGTATCCTGCTTCAGATAAAATAGAAGAACAAATTTGACGCATAGTGCTGCTTCCAGTTTGACCGGAAGTATTTTCAATTTCATATCTTAAAGGAAGACATGCAGTTGTCATATAAGTGGTTGAATTTACATTTGCATTGTAAAATGTGTGAGCAACAACAGGTCTACCTTCGTGGAAGAATCCAGTTCTTACATCACCTACTCCAAGCCATTCAACATCTTTCCAAAAAATATTTCCTTTGGTAACATCTAAAATTACACCCGAATTACCACTCCCGTCAAACTTATCTCCGTTCCAATTTGCTTGAGGTATTTTTTGAGTTGTACCCAAAGAAGCAGAAGCCAAACAGATTGAAAGAGTCAAACCATCTTGCTCCAAATATATTCCGTTGTATGGTGTTGATCCAGTAAATCCACCAGTTACGCCAAAGTATCCAACTCGTTGACGCAATCCACTTTTAGGTTGTGCTAGTGCAAAAGTATCAATAATTGTTAGTGCTTTGCCGGGTTGGTATGGAAATATTCTTTTTGTTTCGGAATACATCTTTGATCCAATCGTCAAACCTGCTATCAAAGATACTGTGCTTTCTGTTATGTTGTATGAATATGTTCCACCTGTTGCTCCAACATAATCCCACTTGTCACTAATTTGATATCTCTGTTGGCTATCAAACAGTGTAAAAGGGTTAGAAACTTTAAGACGATTAAATGCATCGACCGCAGTTCCTTTAAAACCAACTTCGTCGTTGTATAGGTATGACATTATATTATTCTCCATCCATTTCTATAAATGAAATGTAACCCGGCATTGTCTAGATTAATTATTGCTGAACTTTGATTGTCAATCTTCTGAGATGCTGTGGCTCCGACAATCGTTATTTGACGATTGACTCCGTTGCCTGCATTCCCCGATTCATCCTTGACTACAATTTCTCTTCCCGTTTCTGGATTTGTTGGTAAAGTAATTATTACCGGACCAGCATAACTTACTCCAATATAATAGTCTGATGCTAAAGCTGCGTAGGTGGCTCCAGTGACACCAGTTGTTGCAAGAATTGATACGGCAGTAGAAGATCCTGTGCTGGTGTTTGTTGGCTGAATCCATTGATTTGAATTTCCATCGTTAATATAGACATATTCGATACCATTATCAGAATCCATCCAACGATCACCCATCGTTGCTCCTGATGGAGGATCTACGTTATATGTAAATTTTAGTGGAGCAGATGCCTGCGTTGTTCCATCAGAAAATTCAATGAAAGAATCTGAATATGTTGAGGTGCTGTTTAATTTTAAACCTTTAGGAACATAAAGATCATTTGATCCAGAATCTAATTTAAACGAGTTTATCGCTTCAAGATCTGTTAGAGTGTTATTCGCATATTGAATTGCACCATAAACAGATTTTACACTCAATAAATTTGTAACAGTAACATTTCCAGTTGCTCCACTTAAAGTTATTCCAGCACCAGCAATTAGACTTGAAACTCCAGAAGCCCCGCCACCTCCACCACTTATGGAGATATCTACATTTTTTCTTCTTCTAGTGACAGTGATATTATCACCAACAAAATTCATGGTGTTTACAGATCTTATGATCTTATCACCATTTAAAGATACATCTACAGCCCCGCCTCCAGCAGGAGTCGTCATTTGAGCCATCTGATTTATGGCTTTTTGAATATCATCGTTCTTAAATTTATCAAGAACTTTTGATACTTGATCCGAATCAAATGATAATTTGCCATCCTCTAAAACTAGAGGGTATTGTGCTTCTACTACAGGCGACACGCCAGCGGGACCTTGTGGTCCCATTTCACCCTGCGGGCCTTGAATTCCCTGCGGACCCTGTGGTCCAACCGGACCTCTTAATCCTTGCGGTCCCTGTGGTCCCTGAGGGCCTTGCGCGCCTTCATCTCCTCTAGGGCCCATCGGACCTTGCGGGCCAACCGGGCCCGGGCTTCCCGCTTCGCCCTTTTCTCCCTGTTCTCCTTGAGGGCCTTGAGGACCGATAGGACCTTGTGGACCAACATCTCCTTGATCTCCCTTATCACCTTTGTCTCCCTTCGGGCCCCGGATGCCCTGTAAACCGGGATCACCGTGATCGCCTTTGGGTCCCTGTGGACCTTGCTCACCGCGTTCACCTTGGAGACCTGTTTCACCCTTTGGACCTTCTGGGCCCATTGGTCCGCGCACACCTTGCGGTCCTTGTTCACCTTTTTCGCCACGAAGACCTTGCGCTCCAACAACTGGCGTGGTCTCTTTTATAATTATTTTTTCCTGTAATTGTACTACAGGTTTTTCAATAATTTTTACTACTGGCGCTGGAACAACTGGTTTTGGTAGTTCTACTTTTTCTACAAGGTTTTTGATTTGAGTAGAGTTACCAATAAACTTGATTACTCTATTATTGGACTTTTCTATAAAGTAACGCTCAGTAATTCCGTTTCCGACATATACTTTTTCATCTGCTGTAAGAGCGTTAACCTCTTTCAATAGAACATTTTGAAGCAAGGACCCGACTGGGCGTTTTAATTTATAGATTTCACCTTCCATGTTCTCAAACAACAATACTGCTTGGAACATTTCTTTAATTTTTGTGGCGTTTCCTTCTATAAGATATACTTCACCATCATCATTACGAACATAAAGTTCTGTGATACCAGACCCAATTTTTATTGTTTTTGCATTTGGATTTGGATCTGTTATATGATAAGTACCACCCATCAGCAATTCTGGGTGTTGCTTTATTAGTTTAAGAGAATTTTTATTCTTACCAAAAAACATTATATGTCTGTTACTTCAGGCAATACTTGTATGTTTCCTTTGATGATTGTTGTTATATCATTTAAAACTGAACTTTGAAGTTTTACATCATACTTGCATGTTCTGTCCAAAGCCAAATCATTTGATTGTGAAGATCCTATGCATAGGTATAGGGTTCCACCAGTCCCCCATGCAGATAGTCCACCCGTAAGTCCTTTTGGATAAGAAAGGACTGTTCCGGGTGGAACATATAGTGTATATGAGGCTACTAAATCTGCCGGATAATATCCGTTTCTAACTTGCATATAAAGAGTGCAACCACTGTAACTTACAGTTGCACCAGAAGAATCATATACAAATTCTGTCCATCTAGCGGTATCGCCTTTTACGACAATTATATCGTGATCTATAGCCATTTTAATTATTTATGCTATAAATTTTTTAAAGTTTTACTGCTAATTTTTCTGGATTTATATCTAAAGTTGTTTTTTTTGCTTGATTAGCAAATTTTTCAGCAGCATCTTTTACATTCTGCATTTGTTGTACGTGCCCACCATTCATTTGCATCTGAATTTGTTGCACTGCATTTAAATATGCTTTTCTATTATTTGCAACCCGCTCTCTTTGTTCTTCTGGGAGATGTGGTTCTGATAAAAGTTTTTCACAGGCTGCAAGACCCATGTGAACTCTTCCAGCATAAAATGCTGTAGTTGCAATCTCGTCTAAAATTCCCCACAAATAATTTGCGGTGTCAACAAACAAAATTTCTGTAGTTGGAATGGGTATTGATAATCCTTGTGCAGCTATTAAAAACGCATTTCGTGGTCTTTCATGCGCTCTATATACGCAAGACATATGATATAATGGTTCTACTCTATTTGGTTTAATTTCATATGCTCGCATGAATGCGTCAATTACTTCAGGCAATGGTTTCTTTTGCAGCTCTCTGCAAATTCCAATACGCATCCAAGAGAAAAAGATTTCTTCTTCCCAACTTCCAAGCTGAACTCTTTTTAAATACTCTTCCTCGGCTACATCATACATTCTTGCGTCAAAAGCAGATTGGGCCGCATAGAATTGTTTTCTTGGTTGATTTGCATCCTTTTCAAGATACTTTTTTAGTACTTCATAGTCATTTTTGTATTTTGCAACATCATCATTAAATTGTTTGGATCTGCAGCCCTCAGTACGAACTTCCCAACCATAATCACCTTCAAGTTTTGCAACTTGCATTGGTTGTTCACACATTGCATATTCGTGTAGAGGTTCTTCATACCACCAAAGTTTTTTAGCTAAGTTGAATACTTGTGCTCTTGCCCAAACAAATGGACCTCTTTTAATATTGACTGCATATCCATCAACAGTATCATCTAATTTATCAATTGGAAATTTACCAGCAATTCTGTCATCCGCATCGATCATCATTGCCCATTTTGTTTTTCCGTGGCAAAGTTTTAAAGCTTTAGAACGATTTGTTCCAAAGTCTTCCCATTCATGATCATGAATTTCACCGGGAATTCCCTTTGAATCAAAGAACTCCTTAATCAATTCTTTTGTTTTGTCTGTTGACCCAGTATCACAAATTACATAATAATCAATGTAAGGTAAAACTGATTCTAGGCATCCAACAATGTTAGATTCCTCGTTCTTAACGATCATGCTCAAAGTCATATTATACATAGTCATCCTTATGAATTAAAAAATTTACGCAAAGTACCTGGATTGAACTTGGGAATCAATTCCCAATTGTCTTTATCTCCATACTTAATTATCTTCATTCCAGTGAGTGGCATTTGGTCCTTGATCTTTTCTTTATCAATAATCTCAAGCAAATCCCAATCTTCTAATAATTTTACAATAGCGTTTCGACGCTGAATGTCTTCAGTTGAAACATTTGAAGGCAACCCATCAAGGGCAAATAATTCCTTGAAATGTGCAATGACATAAATGCCATCCTTGTGAACAAGGTGGCAGGACTGGTACAATATATTTTTGCCTTTTGGCGAGACACCCATTCTTGTAAGGGTCTCTCTGACGACCATAAAGTCTTCGTCGTCAAATAATTTTATATGTACACCAACATCATTAAAAACACGCTTAGAAGCATCAGACATGACAAAATCCTTATTTACTTATCGGTACCGCCCTTATAGAGGGACTTTCTTATTTGGTCCATTTGCTGCGGTCCAATAATATTTAGGACTTCTATAGCCTTCCGTTCTGAATATCCATATGCCTGTTTTATGAGTTCTATATCGTCCTCAGTTTCCTTCTTAACCCAATTAGAAAACCTTCTCTTTTTACGGATAGACAAGCGGTGAAAATCAAACTGGCTCTTATTGTCCAACCAAGGAACACAATTCATTTCATTTGCATGAAATATTGTATCCACAAAATATGATAGACATCGATTAACGACAAACGCTGGATAAAGGCGAGTAGCGGATTCGTCCGTATCCAACAAAGGTTTTTTGTCGTAATTGATACTGGATAAAAAGTCTCCCAGTTTCATTAGTTGAACTCACAATCCATCATTAGTTGGACAATAAGAGCCATTGTATTGATTTCTTGATCTGCTGCAAATGCTGACTTGTACTGATATTCTGCAATGATCAAGATTGCTTGCGGAATAGAACTTGGCTTGAGGGCTGTATATAGTTCAGTATACAGACGCTTAAAGAACTCTGCTGTGTTAAGATCTAGATTTTGCACAACCCACTTACGGCAGCATGCAAAATCCTTGCCCTTCATGTAGCCTAGGAGTTCCTTGTAGGACTCACTGCTGCCCTGTGCCAAGATTCCGACATCAATTTTACCAGAAGAAGAATAACGCTGCAACTCGTTAATAATGCGGCGAATGTCAGGAAAATGCTTCTTGATAAGATTGACAAGAACTGGAACCTCGTAAGGGATGTTCTCTTGCTTTAGAATAAATTCTATGCGCTTGAGAATGTTCATTGCCGCCTGCGCCTTTTCGGAGTTAGGAATTGTAAAATCAATTCCTGTGCAACGAGAATGCAGGGGGTCAATTACTCTGCTCTTGTAGTTGCAGGTAATGATGAATCTGCAGTTGGCAGCAAACTCTTCAATAAATCCACGAAGAGCAGGCTGGGTTGAGTTTGCATTGGCGTAATCAAACTCATCTAGAATCACTACCTTGAGTTCTCCGTTCAACGATACCGTAGATGCATAATTACGAATTTTTGTACGGAGAGTATCGATACCACTTTCTTCAGAGCAGTTGATAAGAATGCTATCTGCACCAATATCCTTGGACAAGGCTCTTGCAACTGTGGTCTTACCTGTCCCAGCAGTTCCATAGAACAACATGTTGGGAATGGTACCTTCCTTGACCATACCTTTGAATACGGCAGTAAGATCAATAGGAAGAATGCAATCGGATATCGTCTTGGGGCGATACTTTTCGACCCAGATCAGATTATTGATGTCGGTCACATTAACCTCGCTTGATAGCGATGTAGTAGGAAAGATCCAGAGTCTTGTGCTTGAACTTAGAGATGATTGTATCGGTCAATTCTACGGTATAAGAACCGGGAATAAACTTGATTTCAGATACGTTGATAGTACCCTCAAAGTCGCTACCACTGTAGTTCTCATCCAAAACAATCTCAAAACTATTGGTTGTGCTTTGGCTGGCATCATCAACCATGATCTTGAACTTGCCTTCACCACCAACCATCTTTAGGTCATTAACCTGAAGAATACTAGCAGCCTTTAGAATCTCGTTTAGATCCTTCTCGTCAAGATCAAAACTGATCTTGGTCTTTGGCATCTTCAATTCGCTCTTCGGAACAGTCAATAGACTGGGCTCAGAATAATAATAAGTTACGCTAGAACGACCATTGGTTACGACAACATGGCTGTCATGAAACTCTAGATCCGGGTTGTTAAACATGCTAACAACCCCTAGAAACTTGTTTAGGTCCCAAATAGGAACTTGAACATCAAAATCTTCAGATACCTTAGCCTCAACATAAATGTTCTTACCAGCCGAAACAGTCTTTAGGACGTTTCCGGGCTGAATAAGAATATTGGAGTTGATTGCTGCAAAGTTTTTGAGAATGTTATAGGTGTCTTTCGATAGACGCATTTTAGTCACAGTTGTCATATATAAATCTTTCTTTAAACCTGTTCATCTTTACGATAAATTGAATCGTTCAATTGCTGCTTTTGCTCGTGACGACTGCCACGCTTGTTGCGCTTCTGCTGCTTTTTACCTAGACCTGTTGGCTTGTTCTTTTGACGATTCGTGAACTTTTCAAAATTGTCTGCATTCATGTCAGTATTATAACTCCTATAGTTATGTAATCAAGTTAAATTTGTGTTTTAATTTTTGAGAAGTTGTTCTTCTTTTCAAACTGCAAAGTTTGATCAAACTTATCAATCAAGGCATCTGCCTTGTGGCTTATAATGTAAATTGAGCACTTGTTCTTCATTTTGTTCAAAATCTTTAGGAACGACTCTGTGCCAGTTGCATCCAAAGATGAATCCAAAATTTCATCAAAGATCAATAAATTACAGTTAAGGCTGTTCTTCATCTTTGCAATTTCACGCCAAGTCAGCAGTATGGCCAGATCGATACGCTGTTTCTCACCCTCAGAGAAAGAGGAATATGAAAATGCATCTCTGTATCGGGATCGTATGGTTTCCTTGAATTCTTCATCGATTGTGAAGTCAACATATAGGTTGAGTTTTCCGAGGAATTTGTTGACCAGCCCGTTGATGATTGGAACATAATGTTTGATGATCCGGCTTTTGAGCCCGCCATCTTTGAGGATATCATAGACAACATCATGGTGAATTTGGTCTTGAACAAGGCTTTCCAACTTGGTAGCAATTTCATTCTTTTTCTTCTCAGACTCTTCAAGACTATTTAGGAGGGAGGTCAAATTATTTGCAGCCTCTTTGTCCTTTTTGTCTTTCTGCAAAAGTTTAATATTAGACTCAGCATTTCCAATACGATAATTAAATCCATTTATATCACTGCTGTGTGTATTTGACAGAATCATCAACTTATCATATTCTTTTTTGAGTTCTTCAAGTTCTGTTTCTTTTTTTCTGGCAACTTTAAGTACTTCAAAGCATTCTTCTGACTTTTTGCGCTTTTCTTGTAAATGTTTTTGTTTCTGTTCTTCGGGAAGAACTTGTAAGCAACATTTACAAGTTGCATTTTCTTCCAAAGCTTTTATTTCTTCTAGAAGAGTTGTTTTTAGAGTTTCAGCCTTTACAAGCATGGCAGGAACATCTTTTAAAGATTCAATCTTTTTCTTTGTACTTTTTATTGAATCGGAAATTTTAAGATGCTCACTTAATTGGAAACCCAATTCTTTTGTGGCTATGTCTATTTCAGAATAAAATTCTTGAATTCTGTCATCTATTGCTTTAATGTCATCTGCATTGCTTGATTTAACTTGCTCGACAAATTCTTTTTGAGACTTTATCTTTTCATGAGCAATTTTTAACAAACTTTGATGCTCTGCAATAGAGACCTTTAAAGACGCCAGTTGGCCTTTGACATATACGTTCATGTCTGCTAGGATATCCAACTCCAGAAGCCCCTCAATGATCTTACGGCGCTCTGTAGGGGTCAATTGCATGAACGGGATGAAGTTGGACTTACCGAGGATTACAACCTGTTTAAAGGCCGCATAATCAAATCCTAGGATATGTTCCTCAAGATATTCTTGGTAATCCTTGGACTTGGCATGCTGGTCAATCATCTCCCCATTCTTGATTATTTCAAAAATTTTGGGACTAAGGCCACGACGGATCAGATAGTGTGACCCGGATTTGTTGAATTCAATTTCAACCAAACATTGTTTCGCATTAACCGAGTTGACCAATTGCGGGATATTGATGGGTCTGAAGGGCTTCCCAAACAAACCAAAGCACAACGAATCCAATAGCGCAAAAGACTTTCCATGTCCATTTGTTCCCGTGACCAGAGTGGTCTTCTTGGTGTTTAAGTCGATTTCTGAAAAATTGTTTCCAAACGATCCAAAGTTCTTAAATCTAACTTTTAAAAACTCAATCATTGTCGTCCTTTGATAATGCTGAATTATACGCCGTGTTTATGATGTTGGCAAGTACATTCTTGTTTACCGACTTCTCGGTTATAGTTGCAATTTCTTCATGCAACAGTTCAAGAGTGTCCTTATGGACATCTACGGCAACCACGTCTGGATTGGCTATTACTTCTTCTGTAACAGCCAACTCAGCCACACCAGCCTCATAAAACTTATCCATATACTTCTCAAAGGGAGCCGCTTTGGTTCTCTTCTTGATGAAGATCTTGACATAACAATCTTTGAATTGATTGTAATCTAACTTTTCCGGTTCGTCTTCGTTATAGTCAAGCGTATAGAAAAGCTTTCTTGGATTTTCAATAAATTCAAGCGTTCTCGTCGCAAAATCGAATGTATGGAAGCCCTTTGGTTCCCAAACATCTGAGAAAGCCATTTGGTATTGCGTGCCGAGATAATGTATGTTGTCACGGCTAGACTTAATATGATAATGACCAGTAAGAACAAATTCAAACTTATCAAAATGCTTGGGGTCATAACCTTGCTCTATAAATATCCCACGAATGCTCTGGAAGCCACAGAGTTCAAGATGGCCGAGCAGAAGCGAACACGTAGTTTCCGAAAGGAACTTCGCTGCCTGACTTTCATTCTCAGGGTTAATCCATGGAAGAAGTGCAACACAACCTGCTG
>JACCDW011986647.1_pt1 | contig 11069 bp, 10 predicted proteins | sample 7449781 | NCBI WGS metagenome assembly JACCDW01 (sample SAMN15323449, study PRJNA562643) | freshwater metagenome | isolation source: river surface water | place: USA:Blue River Watershed | collected 2017-08-18
CCAAGTAAAACTAATATAATTATGGTTTTTATATCAAATTTCATAGTATTTTAATTTTTTGATATATATAAAAATATATTTACTAACTTTTATATTTTAAAATTTTGATATATATTTGTAGTTATGAAATACTCTAAATTGATCAGTTTTGACTTTGACGACACACTTTGTCACACACCACTGCCTGAAGGTGGAAAAGAAATATGGTTTGAGAAAACCGGAACAGAATGGCCTCATAGAGGTTGGTGGTCAAAACCAGAAAGTTTAGATTTAGAGGTTTTTGATATTCCTATAAATAAATGGGTATATGAAAAGTATTTAGAGGCTGTTACTGATGAATCCGCTTATCTAATAATGGCTACTGGAAGAATTGAGCCGTTAAGGAAAGAAGTCGAACTTGTTCTAAACCATCACAATCTATCATTCGATGAAGTGTATCTAAATTTTGGAGGTGATACTTATTCATTCAAGACAAGATTATTTGAAAATCTTATCGATAGGCTTAGTCCAGATGAATTTATTATGTATGATGATAGACAAGAGCATCTTCCTAAATTTGAAGAATGGGCTAAGAATCAGAACTGTGTAGTAACAATTGTAGACGTAATTAATAAAACTGTAAAAACTTTCAATTAATAATTAATAGAATAAATATGGCAACTATCACTAAAACTAAAACCAAATCAAAAGTTGAGGAAGTTTTATCCTCTCCTTACAGACTTATTTTACATAATGATGATTATAATACTTTTGATCACGTCATAAATTGTTTAATGAAGATATGTGGTCACGAGTTTGAGCAAGCCTCTCAATGTGCCCATATTGTACACTTCAATGGAAAATGTGATGTTAAATACGGTGATTATGAGACAGTTTCTACTATGAAAGAGAAACTTCAAATTTCCGGACTAAATGTCACTATGGAAGTCAACGCTTAAAGTTTTCTATTAAACCAATCTAAATTATTACTGCTTGAAGAGTTTCCGGATTTAAATCTATTCTGAAACTGTCTTCTTACTTTTAGTACTTGTCCATAATCAACTCCCTCAACGTAATCTATATTTGATAGGCACTCATTGATATAATTGGAAAATTCTTTTTCCAATTCTTTTGACATCCACTCATCAACCATTTCTCTAAACTCATTCTTTCCAAAAACAGATGTTGCGTTAACAATAGTCATTACACAATCGTCATGTCCAACATCAGCCGCGTATTTGATATTCCCTGCTGATGTTGTGTGTTTTACAAACGTTGTTATTTCTCTAATTGTCTCTTCGTTATTTATAGAGAATCCTTTATTCAACATTAAATCTTGATAGTCTTTTACCAATAAATTTTTATTTTCGCCTACTTTGAGACCTATTTTTTCCTCAGTAGAATCTGACCTATGTTTATATCTAACAAAAACAGATGAACCGTAATTATTATTTCCATCAAAAACGTGTGGCATTTCTGCTAAAAGAGCGTTTCCATAATTATTTAATTCCAAAACAACTTTGACATTCTCTGGATTTAAGTATTCAAAAACTAAAACATATAAGAGTTCAGCTAATTGTTTTACTGATATAATGTTACTTCTAAACAGTCCAATTTGTTCTAACTTAAAGAAATCTACAACAGACTTATAAGACAGTTTCTGTTGTTCAATTACTTCTTTTGACTCATTTGATATTTTAAATATGTTTATTACTGAATAGTCCTGTCCTAACCCCTCAGATATATCAACGGACAATACAATCTTATAGTTTTTTCTACGAACTGGTAAAAATGTATCTCCATCATCTATCCATTTAAGTCCTTCATAACTAAATCTGATAAATTTATTAAACTCAAAAATTTCTTCGTAGGTGTAATTCTTTTTATTCTTCAATAATTCTTCTATTATACCTTCACTTAATAAGGATTTACTTGAGTTGATAAATCTTAGACCATATTCTTGGTTGAATGCATCTTCACCACCTATGTCTTTAATAGCCTCTTCTTTCCAGGTGGTCACTTCTGAAATTTCTCTTATAGATATTTCTAATTCTTTTGAATTAAATAAAGTTAATGTCTTTACATCCTCATCTGAACAAGAGTCGTTGTTGAATATGGATATTACATCTCGTTGAAGATCCATATTATAATACATTTCAATTTTTGTTTTTTCACCCCACTTATTCTTTATTACATCAAATACTTGTTCTTTTGTCAATCCATTTTCATAAAGTTTATGATTATTGAGTCTTACATAAGTAACGAATCTACCCGGTACTTGATACCAATAGACTCTCATTGCTTTGTAATTGTTTTTTTGTGGATCACCTTCTGGTCTTTCAGCATCTGTAAGTAACTTATGAAATAAGTTCATACCGTTTGGTGTTGATGTGATGATTATCTTAGAGTTTTGTACAGCTGATGTAACTGGAAATGCAGCTGTGTAGTATGGTTCAATAATATTTGATGGTATGTGAGCAAACTCATCAAGGTAAAGAACGTCAATAGTAAAACCAATCGCTGGGGTTTTAGTTCTGGCTGAAGTTTTAATTCTACATCCATTTTCGAAGGTCAATGACTTCTGATTCCAAGTCTTTACACCGGGTTTCAGAAAAAAGGGAAGTAGAGTGTATATCGATTTTATTTTATCGACAATCTCTATAGTGGTGTCACCTTTGTTGGCAACAATCATTACGTTTTTGTCATTGTTGAAAAGTATAGTATGTAATATAAAAATTGCAGAAGAAATCGTTTTTCCGACCTGTCTGGATGCCATAAGTATATTAAATCTATTATTTACAAAGTTATCAAGTATTTCTTCTTGGTAATCTCTTAGTTTTATGGAACCTATACTACCGTCTTCTCTCTTTGTCTTACAATATTTTTCAGTAAAATAGTGAATATCTAGAGCGCACTGAACATATTCCTGTTGTTCTTCTGGCGTCATTTTAAATGTTACACCGGCTCTTCTGATTCCTACTTCTGATTTAAGCCATGGGTTCTGAAACCTCTTTATAACAATACCATCATTAATCTTGTCAGTGGCGTCATCGACTAATTTAGTCGTGAAAATCATTTGTCTTTCTTGTGTTTCTTTAACACTCATCGAGGAACTAGTTTTTTAATATATATTGTAAAAAACCGTCTTCTATGTCTAAAACTGAAAATGAAAGAAACCGTCTTCAAGATGAATTTGACCAAATTCAATCAGAAGGAGGAGATTACGATTTATCTAAACATCTAGCTAGACCTGAAGATTTACCTGATTTGGGTGAAATCGAGATATATGACTATGATTCGGATTTGACAGTTGCTTCTCAGCAATCTATGGATGTACTTGAATCTCTTGTTGATTTATATTTAAGTGATATTCCGCAGTTAAAAGAACATCCATACATCAAGAATAAAATGAAAGAAGATGCTATGGTTTATGCAGAGACCATTTTCTTGACTAAAATGACTAGAAAGAATTTCCTATCTCAATTAAGACAAGTAGATAATGGTGATAACTCTGCTCGAATGCACGAGGTCGTAAACCAGACAATTGGTCAGATAAGAGAAAATGCTAAATTCCTGAGTACACAGAGAACCGACTTAGAAAAATTTTACAAAAATCTTAGAAAGGACTTAGGATATAATGAGATTGAAAGTCCAGAACTTAATAAAAGTGATGAATCATCAGCTGATGATAATGTAGATTCATCTGGTGATATAATGGATAATAGAAAACTCAACGATATGATTAAAAATGCAATGTTGAGTAAGGGAAAGGATAAGTCTTAGAATTTATATCTAAAAGATTCAAATGTTTTGATTATATTCTGATGTGTAAGTTTCGCTGTTGTTGTGATAAATTTATTTACCCTATTAAATGTTACTTTATTTATGACCAATTGAATATTTTTACTCTTTAGTAAATCATTAATCTTTTCAGAAATTGTTTTTTCTGAGTTTTTTTGTAAAAACATAAGAGTTTCATTTATACTCTTTGACATCTCAATTGCGTCGTTTGAATCATCGTAGTAATAAATAGTATCGTAGTTTGTTATTTCTTCTTCGGTAAATTTATCAACATCTGTTTTTAATCCTATAAAATGTTGTAGAATGAGCCTGATTTTTTTGTGACAAATTTCATCCTGATTTCGATTAAAAAAAGTTTCTGATATGAAATAGTAATTCTTGACTTTAAGACCTAAATCTGATAACTTTTCCTCAAGTTTTTTGATTAAAGGTTCGTAATTATTTTTTGTGTTTTTTGCACAAATGATGTATATATCATCATCATTATTCTTTAACTCAGATAAATGTTCTTGAAATATTTCATAGTCTAATTTTTCTATTATAGATGAGTTCATAAATTCTTGCATAGAAAAGACTAGCTCTGTTGTCTCCACATTTGATTTGACACATTTAATTTTTATTTGATTTGCAAGTTCTTCCGATATCCAATATTCTTTATTGCCAAATCTAAATTTTTGACCATATTTGACATATATTCCTTTTTTTATTAAATTGAATTCTGATTCTGATATTTTTACTAATGGAATAGACGGTTTAGTTTTTGAGACAATCCAAACTTTTGCCTCAATTCTAATTAAAACTGATAAATCAAAGAAGTGTGCATTCATAATTTAAAGTTTGTTACTTTGTATCTAATCTGATGTGGTTGACCGTCAAATCTGTTACCCTCATAAGTTTTATCTGTCCATTCTATGCCACCAGATAACTCATTGTTGAAGCTTAAGCATTTTTTACAGATTTTTGGCTCTGAGACTATTCCGTCTATAGTGATGTAGTCTTTTTCTGTAAACGAAAATGGTGATTTACACCACGGGTTAGAACATATTGAATTAAAAGTCTCCATACAGGTATATATAAAAAAGAAAAACCTATCTTTCGATAGGTTTTTCTTAGTTTTACCTTATAAAATTCTTACTCAGAGCAAATTCGTATAATATTGGTAGATTCAAATATTTTTTAAATCCATCTCTAACGTCTGAAAGTTTTTTTGATTTTTCTAATATCTTAATAACCATAAATCCAAATTCTTCTTGAAAATCTAAATGACATTCTGACCAGTTCTTTTTATAGTTTGGAAGAGTGATCCACTCATCATATCCTCCAGTTAAATAATATAGACTTCTTGATGGTGAGATTTCATCTAAATTTATATTTTTTATTTCTATATTCCATATTTCATCTGTGACACCAGTTGTTTTCATTAAAATTGTTACTGCTTCTGCTAAATCTTTTGTCATCTCTTTCCCTATCTCAAAGTACCACTCATCTTTTGACTTAAAGATTGAGACTTTGTGATTTCTAAATAACAAATCTGAATTTTCAGATTTTGTTAGGTCTCTTTTTCTTTTCATAGTAGTAAGATTATTTTTTAATTAAGCTTTATTCCACTTATCCAATTGCCTTTAAAGTATCCGTTTTCCCAAATTCCATTTTCCCAATTACCGTAAAATCCTCCGTTTTTAAATATACCATAATGCCAGTTACCTGACATGTAGATTCCCTCGTGCCATATAAGAGTGTTGTTGTGAATCTCAATTATTGCCTCATCAACTTCCGAATCAATTAACCAATAAAACTTTTCGCTTGAAAGTATTTCTAAGATTTTGCTTGATGTAGTATAAGTCTTTCCTTTATACTTCAGTTCTAAAAAATTCATAATCTGAATTATGTTTTATGATGTTATATATTAGTCTAAAAATACTAATATTTACACCACCTCTAAAATTTTGCGGTTTTTTAGAGTCTAATTTTTTTGTAATTTTTAGATTCTGATAAAGTCCTTATTTTAATTAAATCCTACAGATTGAAAAAAATTAGTAAAAATCAAAGAATGTTTTTTAATATATATGGAAAAATATTGATACTTCATGAAGTATATTAGTTCAAGAGACAACTATCTCAAACAAGTCAATGAAAGAAGACAAATACAAGTACAGAATAATTTAGAAAAAAAATTAGGAGACCTTATTCTTGAGACCTATCCAGGTTCCGGTGCTATGGGTAATGAGGTTACTTGGGGTGACTCTCTTGTTGGTCGTTTAGTGAACGCGATTTTTAGAAAAGCAGCAATTGGAGCTAACATACTTATGATGAAACCTCTAATCAGTAGATTAAGAAGTGAGTTTGAATATATTTTAGATAGTTCTGGATTAGTAGAAATGGATTTAGATGATAAAAAACAACTAAATTTGTTGACAATCTACGCTTTTCTTAATAGACTTGAATTGAATGTTGCTCACTTACACGATTTCAAAAAATTTGTTGGTAGAATTGACCCGGTCAATCTTACTTCTCTAAAAGATTTACTTGATGCTACTATTGAAAAAGTTGAGTCTACAGAGCCAGTAGAAAAGAAAAATGAACTACTAAGACAACTTAATGACTTTAAGGAATTTTTGTCGAAATTAGACCCTAAAGACTTTGAAAAAGAGGAAACTCTCGAAGATAAAGAAAAGAATAAATTATTTACTTTTTGTTTAGATAATCTCAAAAGTGTTTTGAGTATAGTTAAAATATACGATGAAATGCAGAAGAAAAAGTTTTATTTTTATGCTGCTGTCAAAGGTTCTCCAGCCGCTGGTAGTGCAAGAGAATTAAGTGCTACTTCTGCTGATGATGTTGTAACAAAACATGGACATGATCGTGGTTCGTCTTCTGCTATTAAGGATCAACGACTACAGAATGCTAAATTAATTGATGATATCTATAAAGAAAAACTAGCTAAGTGGGTTGAGGGACAAAAGAAAGCTGGTAAAAACACAAATGCTGGTGAAGGAACAAGAGCTCGACTTAGAAAAGAAGCTGAATCTAAAGCTGCGGAGAAAAAACCTATAGATGTTAGTGCTAAAAATAAAGAAGAACTTGCTAGAGTTACTGCTCCTGTGACTCCTACTGCCAAAAGAGAATCTCTTTACATATGGGAAGAGGTTGACTATAAAGCTGAAGAGGCTCCAGAAAAAGTTGGTACAGGAGATACAATAGAGTGGGATTTCAGTGTGAAAACAAAGGGGAAGCACGTAAACAAAGGTATTAAGCCACTTTATAGCTTATTTAAGAGTGAGCCAGGATCTATGGAAGAATTAGAAAAATACTTTGCTAATCCTGAAGGAGATAAAAAGAAAAAATCACCTATTCAGAAAATTTATGAATTGGTGAGAGATGAAAATTTTAGACAAAAATATGCTATAAAAGAGAACTTAGATAATTTATTAACAAGACCGGAGAACATAGCTCAAAAAATTGTTGCTCTTTACTCAATTACTCAAAAAAATGATGTTATGAACGCTGCATCTGAAGAGATAAAGAAAATGTTTGCAGCTAATGAGAATTTAGTTCTTTGGGAGAAAATGAAAAAAGAGTTAATTAACTTCAATGCTACTATGAGAGCTGTCTTAAATCCAGAGTTACAATTTGGTAAACCAGTGGAAAAAGAGGGACAGAAAGAAGGAGAAGCTAAAGAGAGTCTATTACTCACTAATTATGATAATTTTATAAAATTGATTCGTGAAAAAGAAGGTGATGTACCTACTGGGCAGGAAGTAGCAGGTGAGGCTGGTGATGATATTCCAACAACAGCTACAGAACCTAAAGAAGTAATGCCTAAAAAATTAGCTGATAAAATACAAGATTGGTGGTCTAAGAATATGGACTTGAACGCTTGGGTTGTGAAAGAATCAGAGGTTGAAAAGATTAAGGCAAATTTAGAGAAGAAATTTGCTGAAAAGAAAGATGCTGTTGTTATTGATGGCATGGATCCAATATTGAATATTGTTAGAATTTTTAATAGAGCTTATAATTTACACACAAATAATACTATACCTGGTGCTAGAACAGGAGGTAAAGTATCAAGAGGTGTTTACAATGAGTATATACCATTCGGTAGAAGTGGTGGTGGTGAGCCAAACGCTCAGACAGAGGGTCCATATAGACATAAGAAAACATTTGCAATATGGAACGACGCTGTGTTAAAGATTATGGGTGAGAGAAAGTTTCAACCAATTTTTAATAAAAACACTGAAATCAGAGTTGGTAATGTAAATAAAAGAGGTGCTGGTGTTGCTTTAAGAAAATTTATCACTGAGATGTTAGACGGAGAAGAACCTTACAAAAAAGGTTCACAAGCTAAAATGCTTGATAGGTATTTTGGAGATATGAGTGATGATGATTTCAAAAAACTCGGTGAGAAAGATTTATCTTGGAAGAATCCTACAACTGGTACTACAGATGTTGAGGAAGCAGGAGCAAAGTCTGAAAAGATAAAGGAAAGTGTTTATAAATTTGTTTTACCTGAAAAAATAAAAGGTGGTCCAGATGCTGAGGCCGGCGAGGGTGATGATTTTATAAAGGAGGAAAACTTTAGTGGAAAAATACTACAGATTAGTGGTATAGACGATAAAAATGCACAAAAGTCGTATTACCTCTTCTTTCAGGAACAAGTCGGTGATAACTATTACGTTGCCTACTCAAGTTCATTTTTGATGATAAAGGCTTATATTTCTAAGGTATATGATAGTGAAGCTATTAAAGTTGAAAAAGGTGATGGTGAGATATTTAGTGAAATTAGAAAACCAGTTCTTGGTACTATTATGTCAAAACAAACACTCTTATCAAGATTACTACAAAACAAATTAGGTATTGAATTCAACAGTATACCATCTAACGACCAATTTGATAAAGTTGACGGAAAGAAATTTATCGTACAAAAAGTTTTCTGGTTAGTTAAAGAAACAAAAGAATCAGGAGAGACGGAAGGTGAGGAAAAGATATCTCTTAAAGCAGTTGATTTAAATGATGATGTAGCTAAACTTAAAATTGGTATAAAAAATTATGATGGTTTCTTAGATATAAAGACTTCTTTAGATAAGGACAAACCAACTACAATTAAAAAAGACTAATGAAACACTTAAGAAATTATACTCAATTTCTTGAAAAATTTGAGATTACTGACAGTGACGAACCAGATGTAAAAATGGCCAAAGAGAAAATGAATTCTTTGGAAGAACAATTTAATGAGTTCAATCAGAAAAAGGCATCAATTGATTCTGTCTATAAAGATGAAAAACTGACAAATGACCAGATAGAAGAGAAACTCAAACAAATAATTGGTTTAGAAGAAGAGGGTCCGGAAAAGGATAGAAATCCATTTTTAATACAATATTCAAATATTTCAAGACTTCAAAGAGAAGTGAGTAATCTACAAAACGAAAGAACTAAAGATAAACTTAAAATTCAAGAATTTCAGGAAGAATTAAACCTACTCGATAAGGAAGAGACAAAATTGCTTACCAAGTCAAATATTAATGATTTAAACACTAAATTGGCAGAAAAGTCCAAAAAGATATTAGACTTAGGAAAAGAGATCGAGACAAAGAAGGCAGAACTTCAACAAAAAATGTTAGAAGTAAGAAATGAGATTGATGAATATACGAAGAAAATACAAGAAGAAAAACAAAAATAGAAAAAATATCGTTTTTTCTATTTTATATATACATTAAAATAAAAAAAAATATAAAACAATATGGCTATTCAAATTGGAAAATACAAAAGACCAGGAATCTTCATAGAAGAATTTGACCAATCAATAATCACTAGCCCTGTTCAGGAAGGTATTACTAATCTTGTAATTGGGGTTTCTAAAAAAGGGCCAGTTAATACACCAATTAGAATTACTTCTACAGGTGAATTAGAAGCAGTATTTGGACAACTTGACAGAGGATTAGAAAGAAAAGGTTCTTTCTTTCACAGAACAATTTCTAAGATGTTGGAGACTTCTCCAATTTTCGCGATGAACTTATTAGTTACTGATGATAATTTAGATACAATTGAGTATCAATCATTATCTACTTCTGCAGGATATGTTAATGATATCGAAAGATTGGGAGCTTATAGAAGATTTTTCGATACTACTGGTTTCTGGAAAAGAGACACGGAGGCATTCGTAAACCTTACAAAAAACAACACAGGATATACTGAGAGAGCATTCAATATCACAAACCTTTCAGATAGACCTATTACAGTTTTTATATTTAAATCTCAAGTTACGGGATTTGATAGAACTTTACTTGAGTGGTATGGTTCAGTTGAAAAAATGCCACCTTATGTTAACAAAAATGATTTCGCATCTGACTATTTAGTAGATGTTGTGGTTGTTGGTGGTGATTGGTCTAACTACCAAGAATTAGCTGTTGATACAAGATGGAGTTCATACTTCAACGCTTCTGGTCTTAGAAAAGAACAAATAAGAAACTTTGCTAATGACAGAAACGTTACTTTATTGGCTTATTATGAAGGTCTTTCTTTAATTCCATATTTCAGAGATTTGAATGGTAGAAATATATTTATTGAAACTACTGTTAACAGAGATACAGATAGAACTGGTCTATTCTGTGCATTTAACAATGATTTAGTTGAGAAAGATTACTACACTGGGTTAGTCGATTTACTTGGAAACACATTAGTTTCTAAAGAAGAAACTGAAATAGATTTCTTATCATATAAAGAAACAATTGCTGAATCAGTAGAGATTACAAATACACCTCTTGACTTACCAGGTAACGTAACATCTATGTTAGGTGGTTCTTGGGCAGTTGGTGGTGGATATGGATATTTAAGTCAAGATCCACACGCTTACTCAAATACATCAATATCTCCGAACATCGGTCCTGAGCAAGGTGGAGCAGCTCCAACTACATCAGGTATTGTTTATAATGGAAATAACAGAACAGCTTGGTTTGCTGAAGGTACTGTTTATAACGTATCTCTTCTAAATTCAACTCCTGTTTCTTCATCACAATCAATTACGGTAACATACAATGTTGCTGGAGGTGCTGGTTTTGCAATTATTGGAGATGAATATGTTGCGGTTTCTGCTACTACTTCACTTACAATTAGTGCATCTGACTACCCAGTAACAAATGCAACAGCTTCATACACTTCAGCTTTCATCATAGATTCAACTGGTGAGATTTTAAGTGTGAATAGTTTAGTAAAAGATACTAATCCTTCAGTATCAACAAGTGACATTGTTTTAGGATATTTAGACTTTAGTGTTTATCAAGGAGCTTTTGTAA
>JACCDW010001431.1_pt1 | contig 11067 bp, 9 predicted proteins | sample 7449781 | NCBI WGS metagenome assembly JACCDW01 (sample SAMN15323449, study PRJNA562643) | freshwater metagenome | isolation source: river surface water | place: USA:Blue River Watershed | collected 2017-08-18
AATTATGGGTATTGTCTTTTCCTATTTGAATGATACTGAACCAATCACACACGAACCGACACAACCAATTCGGACCACGCCCCCAATTGAAACACCCATTATTGAACGTAAATCATATGCAGATGTTGTCAAGTCTAGTTGTGTAAAATAACTATTATTATTTATACATCTCGGTGCGCGTTAAAAACAAGAGACATGCGATACGGTATAAACATATCATTATATGAATAATCTGGATATTTCACACCCAATAAAAACTTGTCAAAACGACGACTATTATATATTTTATTATGTTGTATATAATAAAATGATCCAATAGAACATCTATTGCATTTAATTACGATGGAACATGATTTGCCACGGAGTTGATTATAACAAAATGAATAATACTTACCATACCATTCACATATCACCTCATGTGACGCAGATGTATTTATAATAATATACCATTTAAGATACATATTCATCAACATAAATTTAATATCCATGGGACGAGAATATATATACATATCATCTGCCGCCATATGCGAAATGGGTATTTTTAATGATGGCCACTTGACCCATTGATAAATGGAATCCATTTCCGCATTAAAACTCTTCAAATCTACATGTTTTTTTAATTGAATATTTAATGTGTTGGAATAGACACACATTAAATCCCCCATACCAAAACAAATATGTTCATTACCACGAATACCCATAACTCCCAACGTCATATCATAACCCAAAGGTCGGATCATATCCCCTATGATATGCGCTATATAACTGGTCGACACACAATTTTTGGATGTATGTGTAGGGGTGATTTGATAGGCTGTTTTTTCATAATTGATAAAATTAAATATGCGAAATAAACAATATGATAATTGAATGAAAAAACAATGGATGCGCGTTTGATGCATTTGAATTGTTTGGATTGTTTGAATCTTTTCGTGATATTTTACTAATTTAGTATAAACGCGTTGAAATGGTTTCATGTCTATTTTAGTTACATGAAGTAACTCGTGAAATTCCACCAACATGATTGTTTTATGTTTATCATATTTGTATTTTGGTATTCTGCGTTTAAACATATAACATATAATAATTATATGATTATGCAATCGCAACTTGATGATTTATATTACAAAGATACTTGTTTTCATGTAATTTCATCTGCCTCTAAACACATTATTTACTTTTTACGTGATAGTAACATATATCCCATGACACATGAAGAATTAAGTCTCTATATAGACCATGCATTAGGTGACACTTTTATAATTGATCATTATAAATTAAAAATACAAAATCCACACCTTTCCACCTATATTAAACCGGTGATTGAAACATTATATTTTGGCCAAGATGATAAAATGACTAAAATAAAATTATTTACTGATCTTCTCACCTCATTTGTAAAGCCAAATGATATGATAGTCGATTTAATCGATTACCCGATCAATATTAATTATCCTGGTGATGAATATATGCTTTTTTGTTATAACAATACACATACGAATATGTTTACGTTAGTATCCAACCCACATAAACAAGATTATTTTTCCCATTTCAAATTAGAATGGAAACTTACATGTACGCGTGATACACTTAAATTGATTTTCAATAACGATCACATCATTCGTACAACTGATGAATGTTTAATTAATGCATATAAAATGTTTGCCGAACAATTACAAAAACAACAAAAATTGAGAGGTTATGATGGTGGTTATGATGTTATGTATGTTGATGGAATGCCAGCTGTTGGGGGAAGGTGGGAACCAAAAGATAACAATTCAATTATGAAAAATAACAAAAATGGAACATATAAAATGTATATAAACACGCGCGATATGAGTGAATTAAAACCAATAACCATCACACCAAAATATAAACATTCCATTCCAGATTCGGATAATACAACCACCTCTTCCCAATAAATAATAATACTATCCTCTCATTATTTTAACAATATATACTTTACCATCTTCCGTTAATATACGTCGTTCATGTAACCCAATTATATCATGCCAAATAATCACTCGTTTTGTCATGATACTATCCCCACCATTTTCATCCTTGTAACCACTCACCGTAAAATCTCGCCACGTTTCATCACATGGCTTATCACCCACTCGATAATGAGAAGATGATGTATCGGGTTGCCATTTTGCGGTTTTAATATTATGAATTTGACCACAAAATAAAATTTGCTTCTTTTTATTCATATTCATCTTGATAAATAAATCAGCCAACTTATCTTTCCCATACTTGGTCAGGGCGGATGATTTCAAATCACATGTCGGCCACGTGATTTGATTATCCACTAACATATAATATTCTTTAGAATCCGGCTGGAAACATGCGCGTAAATTATAGATCAAATCAACCATATATATGATATAATATCTATTATATGAATCTTATTGTTGCCACGTCTCAAACCGGTGGTATAGGATGGAAAAATACCATACCATGGTCATGCCCGGATGATATGCGCCATTTCAAAAGTTTTACCACGGATTCGGTGGTGATTATGGGATATAATACATTCCAATCTCTCGGAAAACCATTATCTGATCGGGTAAATATTGTCATGACGCGGAAGCCTCAACCATCATCCGGAACTGATTCGGTATACTTTTGTAATAATGTATTTGAAGTTTTAAAAATTGTCCAAACTTATAAAAAACCAGTTTTTATTATTGGTGGGGCTGAAATATATAAACTATTTATAGATCAAAATCTCATTTCCACTATTTTCCTATCCGAGATTCCAACCAATGTAGAATGTGATACATTTTTTCATATGCCTCCACATTTCACACTTGTTTCTAGTGAGGATCGGTATAGTTTCAAATTACACAAATATATATTTACAAATCCGGAAGAGGGTCAGTATAGTAAACTAATCCGCGATATAGTGGCGTCAGGTGAATGTGTTCATGATCGTACAGGGGTGGGGTGTATGACACTTTTTGGTAATAATCAACTGGCATTTAATCTTCAAAACGGTCAATACCCATTATTTACTCATCGCCATATTCCATTTCGCCATGTTTTTGAAGAATTGATGTTTTTTATTCGCGGAGAAACCGATGTAAATATATTGCGCAACAAAAACATTCATATTTGGGATGGAAATACTACCCGACAAGCCCTTGACACAAATGGATTACATGATGTTCCCGAATATACCATGATTAACGGTTATGGGGAACATTGGCGTCGTTTTGGAAGTGCCAAGGGTCGTTATTCCGATCAAATCATGTCATTGATTCAAAATATTCGGAACGTGAAACAAGGTACCGATTATTCATTTGCACGACGCTTAATATTATCCAGTTGGAATCCAGATACATTAGATCGTTGCGCATTACCTGGATGTCATTTTTCATATCAATTCCACGTAAATCGTGCGGGTGAATTATCGTGTTTGTTATATCAACGTAGTAGTGATGTTGCATTGGCTCTGGGATGGAATATTGCCACGGCAGCATTATTGACATTTATATTAGCGGATCAGACTGGAACTATACCCAAGGCATTACATGTTTGTGTGAGTAATGCACATCTTTACACCAATCATCTACCTGAAGTTGACAAGATACAAAATGCCAAGACCTATGCATTTCCACGTTTATTTATCAATCGAACTCCGGATAATATTGTTGATTATAACTATGAAGACATGTCATTAATGGCATATCATTATAATAAGAACAAGATTCATCTTCCCATGAATGTGTAATAATGCATACCACCGCCATTTTAATTAGACCCCACACCCAATGTAATAAAACGAAAATGCAACATAATATCCAAACCATTAAAGTCGTATAATTCCACATCTCCTCCACGTGTTTCAGTCGCATGTTCAGCACTATGCGCTTCTATCTTGATTGATAAATTGTTTATATCATGAGATTGTGTTTTATACGTATGATATATTGCAATTTGATGTTCATTCATAGACCAAAATATATAATCACCTCCCTCATCATCCAATGGAATTAAAGTAAATGGCGATTCTACGTCACCTGCTGCCAAAACTGCCGGATAATCATTTAGATATAATCTAAGGGCAGTTGGTGAAAAGAAATGATATTTATCGGGGGCAGTATATGTTGCGGCTCCACTATAATTAGATGATGATGTAAAACCAAGTGTTTCTAATATTGATGATTCAGACACATTTAATTCCAATGTCATTTGATCGGTTGTTATTTGGATTTTAGATTGATCCACTAATTCTACAATTGTATACGTAATCGCAGGGCTAATTGCTTCCATTTGGGTTTTTAATGTGGTTCGCAAGGTGGTTATACTATAAAATCCAGGTGTTATAGTCACTGATTTCCATGGACCACTTGTTGCATCTCGGAAAACAATCACGTTATTTCGTGTGGTTATGTTATATGAAGTTTGAGGAATAATTGCGCTAGTTAGTTCAATCATGACAACATTGGATATGGTGGGTATATTAAGCGTAAATAAATTGGCATTTGGATATCTATCTCTATCTCGCATACGCGAATCTACAAGTATTTCCACCGGATTGAACATGTATATTTCCGGAATAAGATTGGTAATTTGGATATTATCATACGGTTGTATGGGTGTGGTGGATTGTAATGGGATTTGATTGGTTCGTTCAGGTAGAACTGATAATTTAGGATGATTCGGTATGCGTTCTTGGTCAATTTTGGTTTGAAAGACGGATATAAATAATTTCGCAACAAATGTCCACCAATCAGTATTTGATTTAAATAGGCGTTGTTTATCGTGACAAAATTCGGCAGTTAAACGAAACATATTTTCATAACGCGCGATTAAATGGATTGGGATATTCAATAGGGTTACGATATAATTATATGTTTCTTCCATAACTTATATATTTATAATTAACATGCATTTATTATTGCACCTCCCTCTGATTTATTTATATGATATATAAATAAATATATTATGCAGAAACCAAATATTTTTGAAATGGCCAAAAAAGAGACATTAATTAATCCATTTCGGGTGGAACATAATATGGTGGGAGGAATGATACATACCGCCATCACAGTACTCGAACCCAATTCAAACATGGTTCCTGAAATTGAAATGCGTTTCAATTCAGCAGATTCTTCCACTCACATTTCCGCCCTTTATTACAAAGTATTGCGAAATTCATTTCCCATGACCGAATTACCAACCACAGTAGAACATATTTATACACATAATGTGCGCAAACGTGGTGATGTTTGGATGGTCAAAAACAATGTAACAAAGAGTAATATCATGGTATCCCCTTTTAGTAAATTAAGCGGACGTGTTCACATGGTGATTGAACAAACATTAGATACCAATCATAGTGTGGTCAAGACAATCCTCGCAACTCGTGAAGAACCCATGATCACGCGAACAAAACAAACCTGCAAATCTACTGGACAATTCTGGACTTTATTTATATCACAAGTTAATACTCAACGTAATGGAAAAACACACACCGATTATGAAATGGAATTGGAACTCAACATTACCAATCCAGATTTAATTGGCCAATCAAAACACAATGTAATACCGGATCATCTTAAATTCATTAGCAATGGACCTATGATTGAATATGATGCATTGACAGAACAAATTGATATTGTAGGTCGTTTGTGCCTATTATATAGCGCCTCGTTTAATGTGCGTGATTCATTTATCGGAAATATGCCCAAACAATTTATGAGTGAACATATTCCCATTATACAATCAAAACAATATGCCATTACACCCAAGTTAGATGGATTAAGAACATTCGTTATATTTGCCGATGTATTACCACGCGCAATGTTATTGGAGAGGAATATGAAGAGTACTATCATTCCCCATCCATTACCCACCACAACCAAATTTATTATTGCCGACAAGGGCGCAAATCCACATCTACTTGGATTCACCGTTTTTGATTGCGAATTATATCATAACAAGAGTACAAATACCAATGATTTATATATTTTTGATTGTTTATATGCAGATGGAAAAGATGTCATGAGTCTCCCATTAAATCAGCGCATGGATGCAGCCAAATATATTATCGAAAATACTTATGATATGAGCATGGTGTTGAACCTTAAACTTAAAAATTATTACTATCAACGATGTGGTTCGGGAGGAGATATTGAAAATATTTTCAAACATGCCAAAGTTGTTTGGGAAGATTGCGTAAAACAAACGGATGGTATGCAGTATGATGGTATTATCTTTTCACCCAATGATGCTAACAGCACATATATTGATTCTTCACATTTCAAGTGGAAGGATAAATATACTATTGATGTCCTAGTACGGGATAAGAATTTGTTTGCACGTGCTGGATCTGAATTGAAAAATATTACCAATGAAATTATTGATGAAAAACAAGCGGAATCATCATCTTTGGACAAGTATGATGGCAAGATTGTAGAATATGATCTTCATGCCCAAAAAGTCATGACTGTTCGTATTGACCGCGATCAACCCAATGCCTATCTCACATGTATATCCACCAAAAAGGCAATGTTTGAAGATATTAATATTGATAAATTGGCAACCATGACCCAACCATCATGTAATGCGGCCACTTTGGTGGGTGTTGTTAATGTGGATTATAACCAAGTGCAACGCGATGAATCCAAACAACGTTCCGCTGCATCAGATATCAATATTCGTAAATATACCAACAAGGTCAAGGAAATGGTTTATCGGGGAGCATATGGAGAAATCACCCAAACCATTCCCATTAATCAACGCAAGGGTATAGATTTGGCATGTGGTGAGGGAGGTGATATTGGTAAATGGGTCAAGGCAGGATATGCGCATGTATTGTTAATTGACAAGAGTGAAAAATCTATTTATGGTTCTACAGGTGTCAAATCTCGCATTGAACAGTTTTATAAGGATAATCCCGAAGCAACTGTTAAATTTTATTATGGTGTTGGCGACATTACAACCGGGGATATTGTCATGGGCACATGTGAAACATTTAACTTGAACGAGGAACGCCGCCTGGAGGGAAATACAAATATTTTGAACTTTTTCAAAGCGCCTGGTGAAATATGCACGATTAGTATATTCTATGCAATCCATTATATGCTTCAATCCCGTGTTACTTGGGATGGTTTTATGAATAATATCATCAATATTCTAAAACATCATTCATGTAGTCGTCAGGTTACATGCATTGGCGCCTGTTTGGATGGTAATAAGATTGTTCGTTCTTTCAAGGTGTTGAACAAGAATAACAAGGTGATATATTCATTAGAACCTGTAATGAATAAATTGGTTGATCCGGCGCTATTAAGTACACATGTGCATAACACGACTGATTATTTTACCCACAAATTAAACACCCTTAAATTAGATTTTGATGCAACCGAATGGAACTTGTCAGAACCTATCCGCGAGTCGTTGGTATTTTTACAATTACTCCCCATATTATTTGACAATCGGATTATTGGAAACAATATATCTTTGGCGGATCACAAAATGGCCGACAAAAAAGACAAGTATAATGCATTGACGCCCACCGAACGTGAATATTTAAATATGCAACATTTCTTCTCATTTAAATTGCCAAAAGTTATTTAACGCCCATGAACACCCCATTAACGCCCCATTAACGCCCTTTGAGTAATTCAAACGACGAGGGCGCCGATGTGCGCATTCCTGGATTTTTAGGAACAGGTAACATACTATCCGTGGAAAATGGCTTGGGGATAAACATCTTGTACGTATCAGATTCCGCAAGGTATGTATTATATCCAATCTTACTATTATCATCAATACGACTTAGGCGCATGAGATCTATAATGGGGTTGAAAAAACGTTCGGGGAATACACCTTGTTCCCTATTAGGCTGTTGCGAGTCAAGACGTGTTTGACGCGCGGAAAATTCTAAACCAACTTCTGGAAGTGGAACCAGCTGGTGTTGTTTCTGTACACCAGTATATGGGTATTGTTTCGCGGGGTCGCGAGAGGCGGGGCGTGTAATTCCAAATAAATCGCTCTCCGTATCAACCGCCACACTATCCGACTTGTAAAATGGATAGTTGGGGGTTAATTTAGTTCGTGAACATTTATTTGGTTCATCACAGGTTTTATACGATGATTGTTCATTATACGTCGGATCCATAATCCATTCAAGCTGAGAAGTAGATTCAGCTGTATCCTTGATAAATGTACCCTTGTCGTTGTGGAGTCGCGTGAATGACATAATAATATGAAAAAAATATACAATATGACAGATATTTGGGGTCCACCCTTTTGGGAAACATTACACTTTGTATCTTTTTCATATCCCCTCCAACCCACCGCAGATGATATTCGTTCCTATTTTGCGTATTATAATTCGGTAAGTAATGTATTACCTTGTCCATTGTGTCGCGAACATATGAAGGCACATATTAAAAAACATCCCATCGAATATGCATTGGCCAACGGTCGTCCTGGATTAGTTCGGTGGGTAATTGATATTCATAACGAGGTCAATAAATCATTAAAAAAAGATGAAATGACTTATGATGAGGTAATTGAATTATATATGAAAAAAATGCATTTACAACCCGACGATAAATTGGTTAAATTGGTGGAAAATAAACCAGAATCGGATTCTTATATTGACATTATGGTGATTGGCGGAGTATTACTACTTGCCGGTTATTTATTGGCTCAAAACCGATAATGAAGATAATGAGATGGGAGATGGGGATGGGGGATGAGTGACCAGTTGGATATTATAAGGATATTGTTATAGCCACCAATGTAATATCATCGTTTTCATTGCTACGCTGACGAATTTCCCGTATGAATTTCGTTAAAGATACCTGATCCATTTTATATTTTAATATAATATTATTCATCACCTTGACATAATTTATTTTATTGGCCATGATATTCCACATACCATCCGATCCAATCGCGATATACATACGCCCCATGCGTGGTTCATACGTAAATACCTGACTGAGTTCAAAACGACGACTAAACCCTGCAATATTGGTCATTTCAGCATCACCAAATGCACGAGGAATGTTTAAATTATGTAAACGCATAGTGCCGTGTGGATCTTTTTTTAAAACGGCCCGTTCTTGTTTTAAGCGAGGCATATCATTCTGAAACGTATGATCGGTTGTTGAGGCCATTTTCACAATTTTCTTGTTACGTTCTCCATATACAACACCCCTTACATCCCCAATCCATCCAAATACAAATTTATTTTGGCATGAAAACAATGCGCACATGACTGCACCCGAATTATCTTTGATATTATCATCAATTTCCGTTCGTAATTGACGAAGTGCACTATTTAAAATAGCACGAATATCTTGCGCTGCCTGAATTTCATATTTGGTTTCCATTATTTTTCTTATAATTTGATATAAATTTCGTTTAATATAATCACACGTGGATGAACCATTATGACCATCTATCACGGCAAATAAATGATATTTTACTTTTACACTGGTGTTGGAATGTGTTTTATATAAAATATTAAAACGTTCAATCACATATCTGTCTTCATGACTTCGCATCTGATCATTTATGGCAATATGATGAATTGTCGGATTAAAATGATATAACCCAATCCATTTACATGAATAACCCAATGCTTTTTTTCGTTCTTCCGTAATTGGTTTTTGCGTCTCTGGATCTATAGTGGGATTTGCAATCCATTTACGACAAATAGTCTCGTTTATCGGTTTAAATTTACTTGGGGTCTTTTTTATTACCTCGTTTATATTGGGTTTATTTTTTATTGGTTGGTCGTTTATATTGGGTTTATCGGGTCTATTTGCATTTAACATAATATAAGAAAGAATATGATGGGAGGAGGGAGGGATGGATGGAGGGAGATATAATATAGGAAGGATTCCATCACAATAAAATGATCCAATCAAATCAACTACGTTTATAACTATATATTATGAGTTCAACATGGTTAAATCCAAATATAAATCAATTAATTACAGATGCAGTATTTATTCATTCATTAACAGATTTACCAACCGCGGTTAATGATATTATTACATTGGGTGATAATAAGGTTTATTTGTTTACGACAACCGTTAATTTAGGAACTGCGCGTCTTGTATGTGGAGAAAATACAACGATTCTCGGTTATTCTAGCGAGGTAAGTAAAATTACATCCACACTTGGTTCGGGTGTTGCGTTAATAACCTCCAATTATACATTACCCATGCGGGATATTGAATTATCGGTTTCAGGTTCGGGTGCTAGAATATTATCATTAGATGCAACTGGTAATTCAAATCAAGCACTGGATTGGTATGGTGTCAATATTAATGGTGGAATTATTGGTATTATAAAAAATTATAGCAATATCATTATTAATTCAATGGCAGTGTTATCGTGTGTTGATGGTTTTATATTTCAAGGTACTATGGGTACAATTGCATTTAATCAATGTATATTTTCAAGTATACAATCAAGTGGTATATATTTATCATTATCCAGCACACTCATCATCACGCGCCGATTTCGTATCATTTATAGCTCGTTGATAGTGCCTACGGGTGCAACCGGGATTAATGTAGATGTTGCGGCGGTCATTCCCACGGAAAGTTTTATCTTGGATACTATCAATTTTTCAAGTACTGGAACCTATCTAAGTGGAATTACATCTGCTGATAATAAGGCATCCGTTTCAGATACAAAAGGTATTATTAATACAGCTTCTATCGGATATATATACATGATTGATAATGCAACAGTCACAACAGTATCATCATCTGGAGTATATTATGAGATAGGTGGTACATTTACGGCAAGTTCATTAAATCAACGTTTCACCCATTCGGGTACACAATTGACATATATTGGTGAAATTTCGCGGCTGTTTTCCATAAATACTCTAACGACATTAACGTCGGGCAACAATCAAACGATTAAATTAATCTTGTATAAGAATGGTTCTCCAGTGGCGGACTCGGAACAATCCACAACAACAAATGGTTCCGGACGTACGGAAAATATTGGTGTACAAACGTTTCTCAACGTAGCATTAAATGATAGTTTTGAATTGCGTGTTAATAACACATCTGCAGCCAC
>JACCDW010249673.1_pt1 | contig 11066 bp, 7 predicted proteins | sample 7449781 | NCBI WGS metagenome assembly JACCDW01 (sample SAMN15323449, study PRJNA562643) | freshwater metagenome | isolation source: river surface water | place: USA:Blue River Watershed | collected 2017-08-18
ATATAAGATAACAGCAACACCTGCAGCAGCAAGAACGACACCAGAAACAACACCAGTTGTTCTTAAAAAAGAAATCCACTTTGTTCTCTCACAAGCTTCTACAAATATTCCTCTTACATGATTTATTTCTTCAGTTGTTGGTCTAACATAAAAACTAATTAGATTACCTTTTTCATCTTTGTAATTAAGACAAGTACTACCAGTTCCCCAACTATCTTGTACCCTCATATCATAAGCTCTATAAGTAGAGCCAGGTAAAAAATTATCTCGTGAATCAAGCTTCCATCCTTCAGGGTAACTACCTTTTAAAACTGGTAATTTTGGAATCACATGGTCTTTTAAACTCACTACTAAATTAGTTAATCCTTTAACTGTCTTAATAACTCCTTCACTATCAACTGACTCCTTAATTGGCTCTTTAGGTAGTGTATCAATATTTTTAGCAGCATCTTTTAATTTATCTACAATTCCTGTATCTTCAGATGTGATTTCTTTAGCGTCATCTTCAGCTTGTTCTAAAGCTTCACGACCTTTTTTGATTAAATCATCTTGTTGATTATCGTTTTCATAAAGTTTAGAGAATCCAGTAAAGTTTTTAACAATCTTCTTCATGTGTATTATTATATTTTAATTATATATTATTTTTTTTAAATTAAAAAATTTCTTATATTTGTGTAATGTTGAGATACAAAAAAGGAGATATAGTAATTTGCGTAACTAATAAGATGTATGGAATGACATTCTTATTAGAAGTTGGTGAACAATATCGAATTGATGATTGTATTGAAATGTCTGAAAAGAATTTAGTAAGTGTGAGTAGTGTTAAAACTGGAGAATTTATTAATGTATTTGATGATAAACATTTTATGCCATTAGATATTTGGCGTGAGTTTCAATTAAGAAAAGTATTAGACTAATGTACCACAAAATTTATGATTTTTGTAAAGTAAGAAATATTGGAAACATCTATAAAAATGAAGATGTTCCTACCCCAAGAGTGCAATTTATTTTAGACTTATTAGATAGTGAGAAAATCACATATGAAATAGACAAATTTCAGATAGAATCCGGTTGGTATAATAAAAATGGAGTCGGGTATAATATTATACTCAGAGGTACTTCCAATCGAGTAGTAGTTGCACATCATGATGTTAGTAATCCACATATTGACAATGCTAATGATAATTCATGTTCAGTTATTAATGCTATTATGATTAAAAAACTTGTTCCTGAAATAAATGTTGTTTTATTAGATGGTGAAGAGTGTGGTGGATTAGGTTCACAGAGATTATCAGAACAAATAAACAAAGGTGAGCTTGGTGATATTGAATGGATTCTTAATTTAGAACTTACTGGTCGTGGTGGTAAATATTTTTTCATTGGTGATTATCCCGGTAAATTGACAAATCATATTAAATCAATTTTTGATTGTCCAATCGTAAGAACACCATATAATGATTCTGTTACTTTTAGAAAAAATGGAATTGATTCTGTTGTTATTAATCCTTTACCACCATTAGATAATGGAAATGCTTCACAAGTAAAGTGGGATGAAAATACATATTTAGATTACTCAATGCTTTTTAATTGTTATACAGAAAAAGACACTATTGATTCTATTAGTGTTGATGATATGAAAGAATTTGTTGAGGAAGTGGTATTAAAAATTGTCGGTGGTATTTAATATATACCACAATGGACTTAAATGAATTTTTAATACTCGAGAAAAGAATATCACAAATTGCTTCTACAATAGAAGTTACATTTGCCTTTGACGTTATCAAAACTAAACATGCTGAACAAAGACAAGATTTCGCTTCAAGAGGTCTAGAAACTTTTAATGATACACATATTTCTAATGCAGAAATGTCTGAATTTGTTAACTGGTTCAAAAGAGAAATTGCTCAATCAATAGTTTCTGGTGATATAGTCAATCAAACTGAGTTTATAATTAGAAGTAAAGATAGAAATTTATCTATGGCTATAATTGCAGAAGAAGTAAGTTTGACTTATTGGAAGCTTATCATTAAAACTATTTTTAGAGAATCAGATGAACACAGTCTTAGAACTGGTAGTGATCAACTAATTTTAGAGAAGTAAGAGAATTTACATAAAATAAAAAAACCTCAGTTTTCACTGAGGTTTCTTTTTAGGCTACTGTAAGAAAGATTTTTCTAGTTGTTCGGTCAACTGAAAGTACTTTTACTTTCAACTGTTCACCCTGTTGAAATCTTCGTTTTAACTTCTCCATCTCTGAAGTATGGATAAGACCAACTGTTTCTTCATCAAGGTTTACAAGTGTTCCAAACTGTTTGATGTCTTTTACAGTTCCTTCGATGACTTGACCATTCTTAATAGTGTCCCAAAGAGTCTCTCTCAAAATCTGAGTAAGAATTAATTTAGGGAATGGTTTGTCTTTGATGATTTCTTTTATGTAGAAAGAAATCTGGAAACCAGGTTTGATTTCACTAATTCTATTAGCCCAATCTGGATTAATATTAGCTTTGTGAATCATTCCAGTTAAACACTCATTGAATTCTACGAACACTCCGAACGGTGTTGTTCCAGTTACGTGTCCGTCATACGCTACATTATACTCAATCTGTTTCACGGCTTCTGGAATCAAAGATTGTAAGTATTTACGTCTACTAACGATGTAAGTACCTTCTGATTCAGCGTATGATTCAATCATCACCTCAAATGTATGTCCAACAATTGAGTTAGGGTCATACAATTTATTTATACCAGCGAGTGTATTTGGCATAAATCCTGGTAATGTAACACCACCATGTGATATCTCAACATCATATCCAGCTGGATTTAGAGATTTTACTGTAGCTGTAACTGATACTCCTTCTTCTAAAGCTTTCAAGTTTTGACGAGCCATAGACTCATAAAGTGATGCGATAGAACCTTTGATGTAAAATTCATCGTGATTGATATCAACGATAAGTACATCTACAGTTTCACCTACAGGACAATTCTTAAGATATTTAGCTTCACCAAGCCTGTTATCTACACGAATATCATCTTTAAGTCCAGGTACACTAAATATATGAGTTGTTGATGCAAGTCCCATATACTTTGCGTTGATGATGTCTCCTTTCTTTGGCATATCTACAAATGTAGATTCGTAAAGTTTCCAAAGTTCAGAATTTTCAGTGGTTTTTTTTCTTTTTGACTTGAAGCTTTCTTCTTCGAAGAGGTACTCAAGTTCTGGGTTTCCGATTGTATTTGTCATATTCATATTTTTTCGAGTTCTAAGTTTCTATTATTGTTTTCTAAAAAAGTTTATCAAGATTTACTTTTTCTTTTAATAGAATTTTTAGACATATAATCTCTTAACTTTGCCGCTTCTTCAAATTTCTCCAATTTGATAAATTCATCGAGTTTATCATTAAGTTCTTTGGAAATTTCAGATTTTGTTTTATTGTTACTTATCTCTTTAATCTCATCGAGTAAAGAGTTATAGAAGTCTTGCATGTGATTTATGTCTGAGAATTGCGAAGAAAGATACTTATTTATCTCTTCTTCTGTTGAAATCTGTTCTAACTTAGTTGACTTAGATATTTTATTTAAAAACTGTTTGTTGAATGCTCCATTCTCCATTAGATATTTAGCTAAATGGTATGGTCTATTTTTAAATAATTTAAATAAAACTACTATTTTTTTATTTATGTCGTCACTAGAGTTCATATACTAACTTATATCAAAGTTAGAAATAAGGTTTATAATTTTTCAAATAAAATATTATAGTAGTATTCAAATGAGAATTGTGTACTATTCTTTTCTTGACTAAAAAATAGTTTAACTGAAGATTGGTCAAAAGCCGTTTCTGTTTGTAACTTAACAACTTTATTTTCTTCTTTTTGTATGACGTGGTTCCAGTATGTTTTGTATCTCAATATGTTTTGATTTCTTAAATCTTTGTAGGATATATAAAGTTCTACTTTACTAAATTTATATCTATTTACTACGTTTGATTGAATATATTGCTTTAACGCAACATTGACATCACCAGTTCTAGTCATTTTATTTTTGAGACCCTCAAATGACCTAAATTTTTTCATTGATGCGAAAATATAATCACTTAAAATAGTTTCTAAATCAATAGTCATAATCCACTTTGTATTGGTATCTTTCTGAAACTGTGATTGAGTCTCATCTAACACTAATGTGTGATTTGTTTGTTTACTATTCAATGTTGAATAAACTTGTGGTGTTAGTGATGACTCAATAGAAAAGTCAATTTGTTCACCATTTGCATTTTGATAATAAATTATATCTTGATCTCTTAAATCTAAAGAATCTTCTATATCTAACATCTTAGCTGAAAAGAAATTACTCTCTTCCACCATATTAAATGTTCCATATAATTTTGTTGATACGTATTCTGGTGATATATATGTTCTTCTCATTATAGTGTCTGATTATTTTGATTTCCTGATACTACACTAGCAGGTTGTCCGAATTGACCTGAAACAGATGAAACGATTGTTGGTAAATCAACTTTTATCAACTTACCTTTTGGTTCAGAAGTTTCAATATGATAGTTCATATCCCAGGTACCCGAGAATATAAAAAAGTCTTGATGTCCTATTGCAATTTCTTGCAACATTGGATAGATTGATTTTGTGTCTTCTTGATCTCTTAATTTCAATATACTTCCTTTTCTGTTTACTTTTCTGAACTTTCTTTCCTTCATTAATCCAAAATCGGTAAGTGATGTGTCAAATTTATAGTTACCACTTTCAAGTCTGTTAAAATCTTTACTAAATAGTTCTACTTCATAGAAAAGTGGCATGTAGTAACCACCAAATCTATAGATTTCATCAGCCACAATGTTCTTTAGACCATGTAAGTTCTCAAGTACTCTAGGTACAAATTTATTTTCAATAATATTACAAGCTACTGGTGTGTTGTTAAACCAGTTTAACTGATTTATATTTTTTATATTTCCGTCTTTTAGACTTCTATAAGGCTTCAACTTCTCTGGTAGACTTATCGCTGTTTTAGTAAGTGAAAAGACTTTAGTCTGAAATTCTTCAGGCTCCTCACACTTAATTAAATGTGGTAGCTGTTTTATGTTATTAGTTAAATTATATTTAGAAATTGAACCATTCTCATCAATTACAACGTATGTAACATAATCAGTAAAGTCATATTTGTTAGATATATCATTTATAGACTGACAAAAATTGAAAGCCGTTAATTTTGTATACAACTCACTATATAAAGTATCTCTATCAGTTGATGAAATATTTGGTAAAGTATTATCTGAAATATTAATATTTACTAAAATGTTTTTCCATTTTTTATTAATATAAATTATTATTCCATTGTCTAATGTAGAATTATTTACATTTGATGTTAATAAATAGTGCTTGTTATTCATCTCTATAACCTGATTATCATTAGGTTGATAATTATAATTCGTATCAGGTGTCATACTATATTCTCTAACCCAGAAACTTGATATACCAGGTATTTCACCAGCTGGTACATCTTGATTGGATTTATAAACAATTTCATTATGAACAACCTTTTCATCTTGATAATAAAATTCATTTGGAGCCCACAAAGTAACCTCCCACCATTTTGGTGAAGATGATTGTGTAGCAACCCAAACTTTTGAGTAAATAGCACTTGACTTCGCAGATGTAGTACTTAATATTTTCTGTACTATCGGTCTTCTATAGTTAGGTGGGTAGTTGTTACTACTTGTCATTGACATATAATAGTTTCCTTTAAATAAAACCACATCACCAACATTATATCCCGAACCCGCTGAATATGTAGGATTCCAAAAGTCTTCGGTTCCTGTTGAATCATAGTAATAGTACTCATCGTTATTAAAAACAAGATCACCATCGGTGTATATTTGATAAGGAGACCAAAATACTGTTTGTTGACCAGTTGATAATGTGTACTCTTGATAGTCAGATGGTAATAGATACGGAGCAGACTTTATCTTTTTAAGATTTAGTAATAATTTCTCAGGCTCTGGTGTGGACACCTCTGTAAGTGTTTTGTATAGAACACCCTCATAGAGAACAACTGAGTTTGTAGCATAAGTTGTGTCCATTTCCCAATTTTGAATGATAGTCCAACTCATAGAGTTGTTTGATTGTTCAATTTCACCTTCTGAATTTACAGAAAGATCATTATCCGATAATAATATTGAAAATTTGTAATCCTCAAACTTATTAGAAGTTGACAGATTTATATTTTCTAAAGATCCATCTTCATTTATCTCAACAGAATCAACATCATATATCAAGAACCTAATTCCTCTAAATAGTGTTATATTTGGTATAACTCTATCACCTATATTAAACTCTGAATATTTCTTTCTATTATATTTTATTTTTGATTCATCAAATTTTTGATTTTGATAGAAAAAGTTACTAAAGTAATCATATGAGTAAGTTGCGGATGATGTTCCTAGTGAAAATGTTCCTAAATTTAAATATTTATCTAATTCAAATTTAAATGTGTTATCAATATTTCCCTCATCATCAACTGATTCAATATGTAGTGAGTGATAAACATATGAGGATGTTGATGAATTTACTGTGTAAAAATAATCTAAATTTCTTTCAATTCTTGATGGAAATTGAGTATATGGATTTATACTTCTGTTGTAATCCTCAAAAATATTTGAGTTGTTAAGTAAATAAGGACAGTCATTAGCCGACAATGAATTTTGAAACGCCCATCTACAATAAACCGAATTTCTTTTCCAAATTTCAGACAATTGATTATTTTCTATCTTGAATGTTTCCCAGTTTGCTGTATACTCAGAAGAAACAGGTATATTAACTACTTCACCTTCGTAAATAAAATCATCTAAATCCTTTGGTATAGAATTACTTGATAGATTTTCTAAATACATTTTAGTCTCGTCGGTTTCTGTCAATCCTTCTTTTTTCTCATACTCAAATCTTGAATAAGTAGTATCAACAATTCTAGTATCAAAATCTTTAATTTCAGTAAAATTTGCTCTGTAAATATTGAATTTTTTAGGTGGATAGTTCTTAGAATCAACAACAAAACTAACAGTTGTTTCTTTACCAGCTACTTTATAACTAAAATCATTTTGTCTAAATGTAAAATTATAATCTGAATTTATTTTTATACCTTCATCTGTTCTTACAATATTGTGGTATACCCCATCAATTTCAATAATCCAAACATCGGAATCATCGAATCCATCTATTTCTAATGCAGCGTTTTGATAGTTTGTTAATATTTGATTAGAATCTATATACCCATAGTTTTGATTAAGTTCTAATTGTTTACCTGTAAGGTCTATTTCAGAAATAATTCTAAATTTAGTATTTATAGTAGGTAAGTACTCTTCAGTTACAAAATTACCACTAGAGTTTTGTGAAAGTGTAACAGCTCCTTCTTCTGTAAACTTTTCTACCTTGTAATAGTTACCACTATATTCAACATAAAAAGGTCTTGTTTCAACAAATCCTTCAATAAAAGGATCCACATTTGATGGTGAGTAAAGTATATTTCCTTCTTGAACCTCAACATCATTTCTTAAAAATGGAGTTATATAAGGTGATATTGTAGTATAAAGTTCTAAATTATCTAAGTAAAAACCAAAATATCTATTGATTGACCACTTCCTTAAAGATTCAGGAGTTGCTGGTTCATCATCAAATAAAAATGATAGATTCAATATGTTAGGAAATACTAATTTATTATTCGCATATTGATCAAATACAAATTTTTCTAATTCATAGATTTCCTTTTCCTCATCCAATATATCATCCATGAAGAATGATTTTGTAGTATATCCACCAGTTTGATAGTCGATACCATTCCATTTACAAAATTCAAGACTTCTAAAGTCCATTTCTAATGGTGCTTCTGGAAAACTTGAATTATTTGTATAATTTCTTTCAAGCCATTCTCCTAATTTTGTAAGACTTGTTAAGTCAAATATTTTAACTGTTTTGAATTTATTAACTATCTCATTTGTAAAATTCTCTTTTGATGACAGTTGTATACCTGGTCCATCAACTCTAAAAATTATAAACTTCTTAGGTAGATTATTTCTTTTTATATAAAGAGGAGCAAAGTACTCAAATTCTTCAGAATAGTTTTTATTATCAATTATATTTCTAGCACCATACTGATAAAGCTCATCATATTGTTGACTAAAATCATCTGACATAGTCTCAATATCATTATCAAATTTTATCTGAAAAGCAATTTCAGCTGGAATGTTCTTATAGAAATATGAAATTAACTCATCATAATAATTACTTTTGTTAAATTTTACTTTTTTAAGTTTATCAGTCGAAAGTTGCTCATTCGATTCAATACTATCCAATGACAGATTATATTGAGAATCTATCATTACTTTAATGTTTGTTGTTAAGCCGACATTGGTTCTTAGAAGAGCAAAACTTTTCATTATTTAATCTGAGTATTTATAGCTGGAGTAACTTTTTTAAGAATTATTTTATTTCTGTTGATATTAAACTTCAAACTAAAAGTGAAAGGTCTATTATCAGCTTCGTTTTCCAGTAAAAACTTAACTTTCTTTATATGTTTTGTTGTTTTTTTAGAACCATTTAAATTTATGTACTCATAGTTCAATCCAGTCTGAGTTGTATCTAACGAGTTCATCTTGAAATAAATATTTAATGGTACTATAACAGCGTTTGAATCTCCTGTATTTACTGTTCTAACTTTTTGACTATTAGTTTCTGTTATTGTTTCTAAATCTTGAACAACTGGGTGTATAGATGTTAATAGTTTATTAGTAGACGCAACAGATGTAGATGCATCAATCCATTTTGATGGCTCTAAAAGAGATCTGTTATTTCCAATAAAATCTAAAATTGTTGTCTCATTATAACCTAAGTTAAACTCATTACTTGAAAGAATACTTGTAATTGAGTTGGTTGTTGTAAATGAGTTTCCAATATTCTCAGATAGTTTAGTCACTGTTTCGTCAGTTATTGAATCATAGTTTACTTGCCAGATGAACTGATTATTCAATTGTGTTCTAGTTTGACCCGTTGAGTCTTGTGTTAATAATTCATCTTTATCATTAACCCAGAAGCTTTGAGGAACTGCTGTGTTATAAACATCTGCATTTTGTATATATGTTTTTGATGATAATAATCCTAACGGTGATGATGTGGCTTTATTTTTAATCTTAATAACAAAGTCCTTAACTACATAAATATTGTTTGAGTAAACTCTACCGGTAGGAATACCTGTACCACTAAATGATTCAAGATAATCTTCACACTCTATATTAAATACAGTCTCTGAACCATTTTGTACCACAAACTCTTGATTATTTCTAAGAATAACAACTTCAAGTTCACCTTTAGCTCTTGCTATCTTTTCTTCAAGAGAAGTTATTTTATCTTGTAAACTTCTCAAATATTCAAATAATGAAAGAGATGTACCATTTGAGTCTTTGAATCCTGATAATATTTTTTCAGAATCATGATGGTAAGTGACATTATCAACAGTAACTTGTTCTGATAAGTGTTCATCAAGTCCTCTAGCTGATAATTCAGATTGCATTCTTACTTGTAAATCCTCTTTAGTTGCTTCTTGTAAAATAAAGTCATTTTCATTTAACACATTATTTAAGTCATCAGGAAATTCAACTGAAATTATTTCAGACCAGTCTGATTCAACTGGTGCTTCAGGCCAACCAACTTCAGAGATAGATTTAATTCTCATCTCTACCTTCTCACCAACTTGAATCGAAATATCAATTTGATTTATATTAGGAGTGTCAGCGTTTTCAACATCTTCTATCTGCCAGAAATATTCACCAGTAGATGGATCAAATTGTCTTTTTCTAGCATCTGTTTTAAATTCTGTCCAGTTTGAGAAAGCAGCTTTAGTCTGAACATCATCAACTTGATAAGTTTCAACTGGTGCTTCTTTTCCATCTTTACTAACATATCTATATTGAACTCTAAATTGAACGATTTCTTGAGGTTTAGTTCCTCTTGTAGCCACAGCCTCTGGCATAGACCAGAAACCTCTAACTCTGAATTTAGGATCCACTTTTGTAGTTGGACTCTTAGCTAAGTCAATTATTTCTTGAGTCAATGTAGCTAAAAGTTTACTTCTACTTTCTTTCTTTTTAGTCAAATCATCAATCTCAAGTTTAGACTGTTGTTTCTGAGCATCTGATTTGAATTTTGTAATTTTTACTTTTTTCTGTCTATCATTTAGAGCTTGTTGTATTTGCTCTACCTCAGATTTTAGAGTTAATTGATAGTTGTGTTTTTGTTTAATTAAATTAGCATCAGGTGTATCTGTCAAGTGTGTATTTATTTGTACAACTTTAAAGTTTTCTAAATTTAATGTTGGAGCAACTGGAGTACCCGCTAACTTATTAGGTGTTTTTTTAGCAACTAAATCCTTTAATATTTCACCATAATCATAAACATAATCGGTATAGAATTGTTGCATAGTTAGTCCATTTGCAGATGAATCAGAATTTAAAGTTAAATCTCCTGTATAGTAACCAGTACCTAAACTCCATTTTCTCGCAACTAAGTTATTTTCAGCATTTACCGGTTTGATAAAAACTACATTTCTTTCATCAAATCCTACACTAACTCTTACTCTTTTTGTGTAACTAACTGGTGAGTAAATTTTTAGAGTACCAACACCTACTGGAATTGGTTCAATACCCTCTATTCTTTCTACTCTTATTCTTGGGTTTGCTTCAGCAGTTGATACTTCAATTATTTTATATTTTGTAGAAGTCTTAGATGAATTTACCATTAATTCAACACCAACAGACAATTTAATAATAGTTGATGTTTCAACTTCTAAATAATCTAATGTGTTTAGAACATACCATAATTTTCTATTCAATCTATCTTCTTGTATTCTAAGAACCGTGAAAACCCCATCATATCTGAGATTGTTTGGTTCAAAGTCAAACATTTGCTCATCAAACTTCGGATTCAATGGTTCAACTACACCAGGTGTATTTTTATGCCAGTTCTCAAATTCAGTTATTACAATATTTGGATTACCAATAAAATTGTCATTAAAAC
>JACCDW011188080.1_pt1 | contig 11066 bp, 8 predicted proteins | sample 7449781 | NCBI WGS metagenome assembly JACCDW01 (sample SAMN15323449, study PRJNA562643) | freshwater metagenome | isolation source: river surface water | place: USA:Blue River Watershed | collected 2017-08-18
GGTAACCCTCTTTAGCAAATGTTTGACAAGTCTGTAAAAGGGTGTGTTGATCAGGATGTTTCCACACATGTTTTCCTTCATAATACATCCAAATGGAACCATTTGGACCGGATAGGGGAACTAACTGCGAGATATCACGGTAGACTCCTAACACTTTTGTAAAGCCAACTCCATCTTTCACCTTATCACCAATTTTAACTTCAGAAATCGGAATCAACCCTTTTGACTCTTCATACACATGGGTTTGGCCGCCCACTAAGCCACGTCCAGGAACAGAAATCCCAGAGGTATTTGCAATCGCTTGACGATTTAAGATTTCATACACCAAAGCTTCCCAATGGGAATCATAGATATCTGTTTCGGGTGGAAGTTCTTCCCAATCGCGAAGTTGAAGAATGGGTGAAGAAAGATCGGCACGAACATCCCAACAGCGGTCGGTGGTATTCAAACAGTAGAGGTATTTGGCGGAAACAGTTGAAGATTCTTTTGAAGAATGGTCTCCAGCAGGAACCCATTTTTGTGTATCTTCATCAAAGACTAAATGCGATTCAGACAACACAACCCCTTTGACATTTACTAACGAAGCTTTTTCACCCGTTGTTTTCAAAACCCCCTCCACTTTCGCACCTGAACGCAGAGTATTGCCGGGTTGAAGACTTTCAACAGGAACCCATGTGTCATCCGCTAAACCCACTAAGGTGCCAGGAATCACACAAAAGGCACCAGCCATACTCGCTGCGGAAGCACCTGCGACTGTCACACTAATAATACCAATCGTTGTTATGATAATAGGAATATACGGAAATAAAACAAACCACAAGAATATCGTTAAAATAATTAAGACTGTTAAAATAATAAGAATCGTTTTAATGACAAAGTTAATCGTATTGTTAATAGCTTTTACCATAGAGGCGCCAGCAAATACACTCGCAGTGGCAATACCCATAACACGATCAAACGCAGTATTGATTCGAAAAAAGATACGAATTATTTGAAAAGCGATTGCTTTGATTTTTGAAAATAAACCATGGAATATTTCTGCTAAAGGCTCAATAAGCGAAGCAGCGGATTCGCGCATAGCATTTGATACATCTTTTACTTTCTTAGCTAAGCCAATCTGAGAATCAAATATTTTCAACACAGGAGTGAAAAAGATGGAAAGAGTTGAATCAATCACACGTCCAATACAAAACTGGAAATTTTCTGCGGCAAAATCGGAGCGATTCACGGAATCGTCTTCAGGAACCATTTGGGCCATGGCCATGACCACAGGTTCACATCGACGTTCATTCCAGTTAGCACGCACATCGTTGAGTTCAACGGAGGCTATAGAATAGACAAACACACTTATAAAAAAGAGTGTCGTGGCTAGAAGAGGTACTGCTTCCAGCATTCTAACGCTACCTCCTAAAGTCAACAGGCGTGTATTTCCCTGCTTCGCAGGGTTTTAGAATACGCCTGCTCAGTATCAGGACTATGGATTTCCACATAATCACGAAAGATACATCCTGATTCTGTTTCAATCACTGCGGATGGACTTACCACAAATGAATACATAAGTATCGGGTTGTCCATTTGTTTCACTGGAACAAGTTGGCTGACACGTCTCCAACGATGTGTTATAGAATCCCATACACACGTTCCAGGTGTAAAGACTTGATTATTGTAAACACAAACATGATAAACTTCCTTTTTTACCAATCCAACAACGCGTCCATGTGTTAAAGGTGTATTGAGTGGAATGTCTTTTGCCGGAAGAACTCCCAATGCCGTTTTGATTCGTGTTGCTCCATGACAGCAGGTGTCGTAGTTCACATATCCTTGTGAATCCCTCTTTGTAACAGAACCATTCAATCCCTTTAACACTTGAAGCATAGTTTCTTCATCACCATCGCTTGTTTCATCATAGTCACGGAAAATATAGTTACCAACAGGAAACTTGTGCGTTGTTGTGTTTAAACAAATCAAAGGTCTTGAAGTTCCTCCTCTCCACCAGCCACTTGGTTTTGCCTCAGGATGTTCATAAGCTTGTATCCATTTGCCATTGTATAAAAGGAAGTGGTTGGTACTGACTTCAACATTTCCAGGAAGCCAAACCATTTCTTGACCGTCAGCCATAAACTGGAATGTTGAAGTCACTTGATCACCAGATTCTTCAAACACATCGCCAATCTTTACTTCAGAAATCGGAATCAACCCTTTTTCACGAATACGAACAGGTGTTTCAGGAGGAAAGCAAAAGGTATCCAAAAAGCGGAACAAGAATGTATTTCCAAAGTTATTCACTGCCTTGATTCCAGAAGAACCCATAAAGATTACTGCGGTCATTGTTGCGAAAATACGGCTCATTAAAAACTTGATACGAAAAGCAGAAGTTTGTATGCGATAAAAAAATGCTTGGATACGAGAAGAAAACTCACCAAATACTTGTGTTACACTTCCCACGATTGTCGCAAAAATCATACGGATAGAATTAATACTTTTTAACAAAGTCATTAAAATGTTAACAAAGTTTCCAAGATACGTGTAAAAAGGTCCCATTGCCTCTTTGGCACGTTGGTCAAATCCATTTTTCAAACAAAAATCTAAATTTTCGGAGGCATCATGTCCATACAATCCTGCGGTAAACATGACATCAGGACGACAGCGATATTTTGGCCAGTTCTTTTTGATTTCTTCAATATCGATCAATTTAGAAAAACCCACCAGGGCACCTATGAATATAAGTGTCGTGAGGAGTAACCCTAACATCTGCTGAGAGATGTTAAAAAGCACAAAGCTTTCCTGCCTCGGCGTTTAAAAGGCACGAAGCTTACCAGCTTCAGCATATTGTGTTTGAATCCAGTTGCGGTCATGTTTAAAAACGGCAGCAGCTTTTGGATTGGTACGTTCGGTAAGTTTCGCAACAGCGTCTAACTTGCGATAGGTGTTCAAAGCTCCAAATTCACCAATGGCTTTACGTAAGGCATTTTTGCGAGTATCTTCGGGGGCTTTGTAGGAATAACCATGTTTGGCAAGTTCACCTTTGCGAAGTGGGCCAATACGTGGGGCACCAGCAGGAAGTTTTCCTTTTTTCCCTGTATTTTTAACACAGGAAGCAGGAACATATGTGCTTTTTACTTTTGGACGAACACGAATCGTTTTTCCTGATTTTGTTTTTTTCGTGTATCCTCGTGAGGCAACTTGAGAACTTATACGACGAACATAAGCAACACGAGAAATCTTTCCAGGAGGACAACTCTTACGAGTTCCTGTAAAACGTGCCAAACGACGTTTCATGGTGCGTGAATACCCGTTTGGTTTTGTGGAATATGGACTTGTGCTACGGATACATGTTGACTTTACACGCGTTCCAGTATTTTTTCGCGTATATCCGCGACGACGGATATATCCTGGCGCACATTTACGTGTCTGTGACATCTACTTGCCAATAGAATTTTCGTAAAGTTTTTTGATATGATTGTGGGAAATGCTAAAGGGGTATTCTTCAAACATTAACCTGCACCAATACTCAAGCATTGTATCCACATAGAATGTATAGGGTGTATTATTTGCCTTGAGAATCTCAAGACATTGTTTAAGTTTCTCATCTTGAATTTCATCAAAAGTTCCTTTTTCAAGAGCAATTAAAATAAACTTTGCTTGTTGTTTCATAATATCTTTTGCCTTATGAACCTGGATGGGATCTTGAGTTTCTAAGGTAACTTTTTGTAAAAGATGGGCGTGATAATCAGCTAAGGCATATAAGATTGCCTTCAAGCGTTCCGGAAGTCCTTCATCATTATATTCAGGCGTATGATTAGGTTCGGCCATTCTGCGAGTAGATGATATAAAGAATCAAGAGAACAGACGCTATACAAAATAAATACACATTCGCAGATTCTTTACGAGTTTTGGTGAATAAAACAATAACAAGTAAAAATAAGAACGGGAGTAATAGGTGGTGTTGACGATACATACAAAAACCCTCTTTTACATCATAACGTGAATCAACGGCGGATTGTGCTTGAATAGTAGCAGTTTTTTTCATGATAGATTCTGGTGAAGAAGGATCTTTATAGCTTGCGTCTGTACCACCACCAGGGGTTACCACAGGAACGTTGGGATTAAAATTTGGCTCTGGGGGTAAGGTGCTCATTCTTCTGCGTTCCATTTAGAGAATTCTTTCAGGATACTCCAACAGATGTCACAACGTCGTGGACCACCCCAACTTCCCAAAGAAGAACCCGCAATCCCTCTTGATCCCAGTGTCGCACACGCACGTAATATTTATATTCGTGAACAAATCACAAAAATCCAAGGTATGAAGGAAGAAGGAAAGTCAAAGGAGGAAATGAAAGAAGCAGTTGGACGATTTGCGGAAGACTATCCGCAACTCTTCAAACTGTTAACAAGTGGTGATGCCTTTAACGAAGGATCTTTGCGTACTATGTTGGCCATGTTAGAAAAAATGGGAACAGGCGAGTTGACCCAACATCAAGCCTCTGTGATTGTTGGTCAACGTCTACATGATACTTACATCAAACCCGCAATTGATGAAGAAAATAAGAAAAAAGGCAAATAATCTATTGTTTCGGAACTTGAAAGAAATCACACCACATAGAACTTGTATCGATATTTGTTTGAATCAGTTTTTGAATATCCTTTTTCTGAATCGCAAGCGCACCTTGAATGGAATCCACTTGAAGTTGTTCTTGCCACTGTATTTGTTCTTGAAGTAGATTTGTGAGTTGTTCGGGCCATTTGGTTTTGATGAGTCGTGTAAGAGGGGATTGTTGGTGTTTTTCAAATGCCATTTGAAGATGTTGAATCCATACTTTTGCTTTTTCTTCGCCAGAATAACCAACACCAATAAAGTAACGTTCAGAATTACAAGGACGACTTGTTGCCGGTTTGTAAATCATAAACTCACGAAACAGAGAGGCACTTCCTAAAATCAAATCTTGTGTTGCGGGACTATACATATCAAATAGTTTAATAATCATAACCCCTTCTTGCGCAAGACAACGGAATCCAATCAAAAAAGATGCCAAAATCAACACATACGAAGATTGTTCTTGTTTTTCGTAATCAATACTAAAATCAAATCCACCATCTGCCGTGTATAAAAATGATTGATTTGCCTTTTTACAAAACTGTTTTTGATTGGCGAGTACAAGAATATTTCCTGTACCATCTGCGCCAGATTCCAAGTGAATTTCAGGATGTTTGCGTAAAAATCCAATCGAACGTCTCCAACCAGGAATATTCGTTTTGGTTGGTTTGAGTGTCATCGCAGTAACATTTGTAAGATTAAGTTGCCGTTGTTTTGCTTGTTCAATCACACATTGAATAAATCCACCAGGACCTTCACATGTGTGTGCCGTTTGAAAGGTAGAAGGTACAAGTTCCCAAAATCCACAAATATCCAACATCTCGATCATTTTAAAATAAGAACGACTCAACGGGTCTGCCTTACATACACATGGAAACGATTCATCGACATTGGAAAAAATAGCTTCGTAAGGATTGATTATTTTCTTACGAAGCTCCCATTCATCCATTGATTTTAGTTGTTCTATTTTTTTCTTTGTTGATGTAATACAAGGATGAGATTGTTCAACCCACCCCTTTTGCTCAATAAAAAGGGGTGGAAGTGGCATATGTTCGAGGCTGACAAAATGTGTAGATTCCCAGGCAGGTTGATGAATATCAGACTGCAGCCTGTGGCAGGCAGGTTGATGAATATCAGACTGCGGCCTGTGGCAGGGTGGTTCGTTTTCCGTTCGCATACAAAAAATATGTGTCTTTTGTTTAACCTTATTCTTCACCAGTCGCAACGATTTCAATAAGTTCTACATCATCTTCGTCAATATTCACATTGGAGTTTGGCATTGCCATATTCATTTTCAAACGTGTGACGGAACAAATATCATTTGGATCATATTCAAGTTCGGCATTTACTTCATCTTCCGTTGGAGCTTCATCTTCAACATCAAGTGGGCCAGATGGAGGAAGATTTTTCTGGAGACGCATAACTGCGACTTCATCCAACAAGATATCCGCAAACGCAGTACCACCACGAATCGTTTGACCAGTCATGATATTGGAAGAAACACCTGTAACAGGATCCACTTCACCAAACACAGCTGCTTTGAGCAAGATACGCTCAGTTTCTTCAAAACTTGCTTTCGCAAGAGGACCAATGTTAAGCTTATTGATACCATAACGGTCAACAGACATCAAACGACCACTGCGACACATGACATCCACCAAGAGACCAAGGTGACGATAGTTAATATCACCTGCTCCGAATAGTATTTGGATTTCATTAAAGAGAACCGCACGTGTTGCCTCAATACCCAAATGCGCATAGATATCATGTACGTGCGTGCTGTAAATGCGAGTGGCATCAACAGCAGGATGATTCATAGCTTCCAAGAAGTTACTTCCATCCGTATCCAAAATATATTCTTCTTTGGTTTCATACTTACCTTCATCAGGATTGAAGAAGTAACGGGCTTCTCCTTTACGGAATGTTGCAGCTTTGATTCCTGGAACACCACGAATAATCACAGCGTTCAAGAGCTTATTTTGAAACTTCTTATAGAAACCAGCATTATCCATTTGTTCGATTTCAGTTGCTTGAATTTCTTTCAAGTTAAAACGAATACGCATAACAAGCTTCTGACTGTTAAAATCGGAATAGATCATTTTAATTTCATTTCCAAAGCGTTGGTTCAATACAAAGTGAATATCTTCCATGGTAATATTTTTGTCAAACATGTTTTGACGGTTGAGTTCAATACGCAAGAGCCATTTACTCCAAGCTTTAACATCCGCACCAAGTTCATTGGTTTCAAAGAGTTTATAAAACTCAAGCATTTCACGATCTTCTTTGAGCACGGAGTTGGAGTCAGAGGGATCATAATAAATGGCCGTTTTGACCGTCATATCGCGCAAGAGAGTCAACTCAAGTTCTTGGGCAACTTCACGAGCTTTGTTCTTATTGTTCGCATATTCAGCTTTGAGAGGGATTGTTAGAGAGGTTGCTTTGGGATTTTGACTGACTTTGAGAAGTTCCTTCAAACGTGGAACACCTCGCGTCACATTGGATTTACTTGCTACACCTGCCAAGTGGAAAGTGTTCAAGGTCATTTGTGTCGCAGGTTCACCAATACTTTGCGCAGCGATAATACCTACTTGTTCACCAGGTTGTACCCAAGTCTTCCAGTTCTTTGTGACTAGAACTTCACAGAGAGTGTCAAAGGCAGATTGAGTAAAACGGTCTTTCACAAGGATACGAGTAGGACTGAGGTAATAGCGGAGTAGGGCAGCCCAGATTTGGTGGAAACGTTGGGTTTTGGAAAGTACAGTTTGGATTCCTTGGATAATGTAAGAGGGGGTTAGGTTTGTACGATGTTGATCGTTAAGACGGAACTTGGTTTTAATATTCAAGATGAGACGTTCCAAGTTCACTGCGGCATATACAGAGCCTTGATTGCCACTGCGGAATACACCTTCCACCATCATTTTACGGTCAGCCATTACGTCTTCCGCATAGGCTTTCAAGATTGCCTCATCATCACCACGATCCAGGCCTTCTGCGAGAATAGGACTCAAATCCACACCTTGGAGAGCAAATTCGGTTTTGATTTGTTCATTCGTGAGTTTCACAAGTTCAAGTTCTTGGTTTTCAATCTTCGTCGCATTGATACCATCTTCACCATAATGAAACTGAACAATCCCCATATTCGCATCACGAACCGTTCCATCATAATGAACAACCAAATCTTCCATTGCCTTGATGAGCTGACGTTGAATATACCCTGTTTCTGCCGTTTTCACAGCTGTATCAATCAAACCTTCACGACCTGACATGGCGTGAAAGAAGAATTCTTGAGGAGTAAGACCTGTGATAAAGGAGTTTTCAATAAAACCACGCGCGGCAGGACCATCATCGTAGCGTTTGTAGTGAGGGAGTGTGCGGTCTTCAAACCCATAAGGAATGCGCTTACCATCAATGTTTTGTTGGCCTACACACGCAATCATTTGGGCAATGTTGATAGGACCACCTTTGGAACCCGCACGGATCATCGCAGTCATACGGTTTTCATTGGCAAGAGAACCATAGCCAGTTTCACCAGCAAGTTCAGTTGCCTTGTTGAGCAAACCAAACGCTTTATCTTCAAACTCAGCCTGGTTGGTTTTACCTGTGTTGTTGTCAAAGAGATCTTGATGGAGTTGGAGTAGAATCGTTTCTACATCAGATTTCTTTTCTTTGATTTTCTTGTTCATTTCTTCCTTCGTACTCACATCAGCAATCAAGTCACTGATACCCACAGAGAAACCATTGTACACCAAGAACTGTTCAATAGTATTTTGGAGAGAGTCAATCAAGTTCACAGTATCTTTGCTTCCATAATCGTTAAAGGTGACGTGAACGATACCTTTGGATGCTTTACTGTAAATGGATTTATCAAACTGACCCTCTAACACTTCACCTTCTTGAATCACCACCTTTTTCTTACTGGAGTTATTCATTTCAAGGTTGATAGGAGGAAGGAGTTGAGAAATCACTTGATGACCCGTGTAAGTATCAAGTTCTCCTTTGGGTTCAGGGAGAACACCGTTGAACTTTTTGTTCCACATCATCAAGTTCATAAACTCAGCTTTGTTCAAACGGACATTGTTACGAGTCATACGGTAACTTCCAACAAGAGTATCTTGAACAATACCAATCAAAGGAAGTGCGTGACGAGGACTCACGATTTGGTGAGGAACGGCGGCAATCTCTTCAAGTTCCGTCGCAGCTTCAAGACTTTGTGGGGCGTGAAGATTCATTTCATCACCATCAAAATCGGCGTTATAGGGTGCGGTTACAGATACGTTCAAACGGAATGTCTTGTATTTCAACACTTTTACACGGTGACCCATCATAGACATTCTGTGTAGAGTAGGTTGACGGTTGAAGAGTACAATGTCACCATCCATCAAGTGACGGTTGACAACATCACCATCATACAAAACGATTTCTTTGGTATTTACATGTTTCAAACTGATGATACGACCATCGGCGCGACGGATGGTTTTCGCACCAGGATGTTTATTGGGACCATTTAACACATAACGATACATACGTTCTTTGTTATACATGGTCACTGTTTCAGGACGACTGAGGTTCATGGCGATCTTTTCAGGAACACCCAGTTCTGCGATGGAAATGTTGGGATCTGGCGTAATCACAGAACGCGCAGACATTTCCACACGTTTTCCTTGAATGTTATAACGGATACGACCTTCTTTGGAACCAAGACGCTGTTGAATGGATTTGAGTGGACGACCATTACGTTGCGCAGAAGGAGCTACACCAGGGATTTGGTTATCCACCAAGGTCGCAATGTGATATTGAAGAACGTTGGTCCATTCATCAATCATACTTTTCGCAGCGTTCGCTTGGATTTTTGCTTGGAGATACGTATTGTTCGTTTTGATGATTTCCGCAAGTTTGTGAGTCAAGTCGTCTTCAGAACGTTGGTTATTATCTTGGATAACAGAGGGACGAACTTGGGGAGGAGGAATAGGGAGAACAGTACAAATCATCCATTCAGGACGGCACCAATAACGGTTCAACCCCATGAAGTCCACATCTTCATCCGTGATACGACGGAAGAGACGTAGAACATATTCCACTTCAAGAGGTTGTTTTTGAGCTTTCATAGCATTGAGCTGTTCTTTATCGGCTCCACCAATTTCTTCTTTTTCAAGTTCCTTGTCTGTTACATCAATGGCATTGTCCCATTCTGCGACAATGCGTGCGATACCTTCGCGACGGTAACGAGAAGGTTGGAGAGTACCACAACCATCTTCCGTATCTTGACCACAGCGTTTGATTTCCTTACATTTGGTAAGAACATCGCGCCAACGAGCTTCCGTGCGTTTTTTGAGAACGCCCTTGTTACGTTGCTTGTCAATCAAGAGTTTGGAACAACGAACACAGACACAAGAGAGAATGTTGAGGATGTAAGGAAAGAACTGAATGTAGTAAACAGGACGTGCCAAACGAAAATGCCCAAAGTGACCGGGGCATTTATGATTGCTTTGACCACAACTGCGACATTCTTTTCCATTATCCAAAACACCCATACGTGGGTCAAACAAACCGGCGATTTTTGGCTCATTGCCTTCATAGGTGCCTGCGTTTGTGATTTCCACAACGGAACGGCGCTCAATCTCTTCTGGACTGAACACACACATCTGGATGCCAACGATTGGCTCAATATCTGAGGTTGGTGTATAGAAACCGGCGGGCATCTTCTAGTTTTGACTTACGATTTGATTAAGCCGACCAACAATCAATTTTTGATTTTGTAGAAATGCTTTAGACCAAACTGTTAGAGGGTTGGTCTAAATCGTTTCACCAAAATATACATAGAAATGTCCTCTTATATTCTCGAACTCCTTCCCACAACTGAAGAAGCCAAATCCTTTTACACCACAAATAAATCACTCAATCATGAAAACGCTGGATTCGATTTATTTGTTCCAGAAGATGTCACCTTTCAACCCAATGAAAAAAAACTGGTTAGTATGCGTGTTAAAGCGCGTATGATTGATCCAACATTTGGATCTCCTGTTTCAAGTTCAGATAGAGTTTACAAAAAAACAGTTCATTATTGGATGCCTCCTCGCAGTTCTATTAGTAAAACAGGCCTCCTTTTACTCAACTCCATTGGCGTCATTGACAAAAGCTATCGTGGTGAACTCATGGCTTATTTATGGAATACAACGGATGCGGTGGTGGAAGTAAAAAAGGGTGATCGTTTGGTCCAAATCGTTGCTCCTGATATGTCCCTTATTAAGGAAGTCATTGTGGTGGATTCTTTAGATGATACCGCAAGAGGGAGTAAAGGCTTTGGTTCATCTGGACGCTAAAGTATAAACATGAATCGCTATTTACAATAAGAATGTACACAGAAAAACAACCTTGGGGAGAAACAAAATATGATATTGTACCCAATTCTCATATTTCGTTCCAAACACAAAAGCAAAAGGTGGATTTGATTACCAATCCACATTTTGGACGA
>JACCDW011332340.1_pt1 | contig 11059 bp, 10 predicted proteins | sample 7449781 | NCBI WGS metagenome assembly JACCDW01 (sample SAMN15323449, study PRJNA562643) | freshwater metagenome | isolation source: river surface water | place: USA:Blue River Watershed | collected 2017-08-18
GGGAAACCATATTCACCAAAGCCTTGTATCTGCGCGAAGACCCGCTGCGCGAACTCATCCGTGTAGCCGCGCTCACGCATACCTTGGATCAATCTTTCTTCGAAGTGCCCTAGCCCACCGCGACGCTTCCAGGCCGCCATAGCACGACGCAGTTGATCCGCCTCCCCAGGTGAAAAGCCGGCAGCCGCGATCGCCAGCTGCATCACCTGTTCCTGGAAGATCGGCACACCGAGCGTGCGTTCTAAAACACTTTTGACCGCCTCGCTCGGATAGGAGATGGGCTCCTCGCCACGCCGGCGTCGCAGATAGGGATGCACCATGTCGCCTTGGATGGGCCCAGGGCGCACGATCGCCACCTCAATCACGAGGTCGTAGAAACAACGCGGCCGCAGTCGCGGCAACATGTTCATCTGCGCGCGCGATTCGATCTGGAACACACCCACCGAATCGGCTCGGCAAAGCATGTCGTAAACCTTGGGATCTTCTGCCGGAATCGCAGGCAGCGTCAGCCGCTCACCACCGCGCTCGCAACGCCAAGCCGAAATGAGATCGATCGCCCGGCGAATCGCCGTCAACATCCCAAGCGCCAAGACATCCACTTTGAGCAAGCCGAGCGCATCGAGATCGTCTTTGTCCCACTGGATGACGGTGCGATCGGGCATGCTCGCGTTCTCGATCGGCACGAGCTCTTCGAGCGAATCACGCGCAATCACGAAACCACCGACGTGCTGTGACAGATGACGCGGAAAGCCGAGTAACTCTTGGGCAAGTTCGAACAAGAGATGCAAACGGTTGCGATCGATGTCGGCTATTTTTTCGGGTAACTCCAAACGCTCGATATCGATGGATTTGTCCCAGCGACTGGCAGACTTCGCGATGCTCTCGATCACGATCGGATCGAACCCAAGCGCTCGCCCGAGATCGCGCAACGTACTACGCGGTCGATAGCTGATGACCGTGGCGGCGAGCGCAGCGCGATGTCTGCCGTACTTCGCGTAAAGGTATTGGATCACCTCCTCGCGACGCTCGTGCTCGAAATCGACGTCGATATCCGGTGGCTCATTACGCTCGCGCGAAATGAATCGCTCGAACAAAACCGACATACGCGACGGGTCAACCTCGGTGATACCGAGGCAATAACACACCACAGAATTAGCAGCCGACCCGCGACCTTGGCAAAGAATGCCGCGACTTCGAGCAAAGTCGACGATGTCGTGCACGGTCAGAAAATAGGCCTCATAAGAGAGCTCACTGATGAGTGCAAGCTCGTGCTCGATGAGCGCCCTCACCTGCGCAGGTACCGAACGACATAGCGAGCCGTCACTTATCGAGTTGCCACTCGCCGACTTTCCGCCCCAGCGCCGCTCTGCACCACGCTCGACCAACGTGCGCAGCCATGAAGCTGGCGTATACGACTCGGGAACGAGTTCGCGTGGATATTCATAGCGCAGCTCATCGAGAGAAAACTGGCAGCGTTCTGCGATCGCGAGCGTTTCTTGCAAAAGTGTAGGCGGATAAAGGCGCGCGAGACGCTCTCGCTCACGCAGATGTCGCTCGCCGCTGGGTAACAAGGCAAGTCCTGCCGCATCGACGGTGGTGCGCAAGCGAATCGCCGTGAGTGCGTCATGCAAACGACGTCGTTCACGACGATGCATGCAGGCACCACCCGTGGCCACCAATGGCAAACCCGAACGCTCGCTGAGTGCTTTAGCGACCTGCAGATGTCGCTGCTCGGTGCCATCACGTAATAGCTCGACGGCAAGCCAAGCAGAACCCGCGCCATGGTGCATCAGTTGCTCTGCAAACGCTGCGGCACTCGGCTGTTGCAACTCGGCGAGCGTCGGCGCCCACAACAACAGAACATGAGGTGGTGTGAGCAACTCGAAGGCATCTGCAACGCTCACACGATATTCGCCTTTAGGTGCTTGCCGTCGACCTCGTGTGATGAAGCGCGATAAGCGGCCGTAGCCTGCGCGATCGGCTGCGAGCGCGACGAGCAAGGGACCTTCAGTTGGTTTAGCGTCAGACGAACGAGCGCCACTCAAACGGCATTCGCTACCGACGATCAATCGAGTGGGCGTCTCACGCAGCGCCGTATGCGCTCGCACCACGCCGGCAACCGAGCATTCGTCGGTGATGGCGAGCGCCTTGTAACCCAACTCCACCGCCCGTGTTGCCAGCTCCTGCGGCTGCGAAGCACCACGCAAGAAACTAAAACTGCTCAGGCAGTGCAATTCGGCGTAATCAGCAAGTTTCATGACTGGATTTCTAAATACTGTTTATTTATACAGTATTTGGTCATCCATTCCAACCCATAGAAATTGATGACAAAAGGCACACAAAAAATACTATCCTTTAAGAGTGATTCCGCATGTTCCAAACTTTCGAGTGGAGTCCACAAAAAAATCTCTGGTTAATGCAAAACAGAAAGGTCTGCTTCGAGCAGATCGTTGCAGCGATCAACGATGGGCGGCTACTCGATGTCGTCGAGCATTCGAATCGACAGAAGTACGCTGGGCAGAAAGTAATGATCGTCGAAATCGACCACTACGCTTATCTAGTGCCCTTTATTTATCAGCCAGCGCGGTACTTCTTGAAGACCATCATTCCGAGTCGTAAAGCGACACGACGGTACCTAAAAGGATCAGCATCATGAGCCTTCCGAAAAAAGCCAAACTCACTCTCGCGGAAAAGCGTCTCCTTGCGGCATACGAAAAAAACGAATTCCAGTCGCTAGCCAACCCCGAAGAGAAACAAAATCTTCGTGCGGCAGCCAGAGCCACTGCACTGAAAGACCAAAGAATCAATATTCGAATGTCATCAGAAGATCTGCAAAATATTCGCGATATCGCGCGCGAAGAAGGTTTGCCCTATCAAAGCCTGATCTCCAGCGTCTTGCACAAATACGCGACAGGAAGACTTGTAGAGCGTAAACGCCCAGTTCGCGACAACAAGCGGTCTCGCTAACCAAAAACACCGTGCCAATACCAACCGTGCGGCGCGATGCGCTCTCGGTAGATCCATAGACGACTGCCATCGCGACTCAGCGCAATGTAGTAATCGCGCGCGATATCCGCGCCATCCCACCATCCGGTTTCGATACGTTCGGGACCTTCGAGTAATTGCAATTGCGAGAGTGCACAGGGCAAATCGCGTGGTTGCTGCAGTAGCCATAACGGACGTCGGGCTATGCCATTCGCCATATCGCCACCCACACCGGCAGAAGCATCGATAGCAGAACCTTCGATAGATTGAGTGGGCGCGCGTGGCTCTGCGATACGCCACGCTCGCTCGGGACGATGCTCGGGCACGAGGCAAAGGCCATAGACGGCCTCATCGCCCAAACGCGCCCGCAACCGCTCGACCAAGGCAGGCACTTCACCAGTGGTTCCCGCGCCCTGCTCGCCCGTACGCCACAACGATGCACTGCAAGCGATGCGAGGTCGTAATGCCCCCGAACGCAACTCGCACAGCGTGACCGGAGCTGACAACACGCAGCGCGATAACTGTAGAGACAACAACTCACGACAAGCGTTCGCTTCCCACTGCATCGATGCAAACCGCAACGTTACTCGCGTGGTCGGCATGGGCGCTCGATGATGCAATCGCAATTGCAAAGACTCGATGCCTGCTTGCCGCAAGCAGAGAAATCTCTCGAGCTCGATCAATAACGGCTCGAGATAAGCCAGCACCGCAGTCTGGGTTTGTAATTCGAAATCCGGTTCGCGACGACATCTAAAACGTTCGCGCACTCGATGCGGTCTGCGCAGATCGGCAGCCGCACCGGTCAATCGATCGAGCATCTGCAAGGCGGGCTGTCCGAATCGACGCGCGAAACCTGCTCGCGGCAGACGCAACAACGCACCGAGCGTGCGTACCCCGATCGACTCTAGTCGCTGAAGTTGCGACGGCGGCCAGCGCAATACGCCGATCGGCAATGGCGCGAGCAAACCGACCAGTCGCTCTCGACTCGAGACGAGCACCGGTTTTTTAGCTCGCGCCAATGCCAACGCCGAGAGCGGCGTCGGCGCCAAAGCCCAATCGATGCGCAACGAGGATGCCTGTGCCTGCGTAATGATTTTCTGGCACAAGGCACGCGCACCACCGAAGAGACGGAAGCTGCCCCGCACTTCGAGAATCACCGCATCGGGCTCTTCGATGCTGACGCGTGGGGTGTAGTCCATCGCCAAAGCAGACAGCCGCTCGAGCGCGCCGGGTTTGAGATCGATGCACTGCAGCGCCAACCAGGATTCGGCCGGTGTCTCATCGAAGGGCAATTCGGCAAAAGGCAGTTCGCGCAAAGGAGACGGCCGACTCGACGCCGTCGTCGCCCGCCTTGTCGTCGCAAACGCCCGTCGCGTCGAAGAAACTCGCTCACGCCTTGCCATGATTCCAATACACGGTGAAGGCCTCTCGTCGCCCACCGCGACTTTTCAATAATTGCAAACGCGCACCGGGGTCTAGCGGTGCAGATCCCGATGGCAAAGACTCGTAAGCAATACGTAACTCGGCTGCCGATGCCTGCATCGCCCCGCTCAAGGGGCGGAACAAGAACGCTGGGATGCCACCCCGTTGAGTGGCCAACTGCAGTCGACGCAAGGCGCTCCCTGAGGGCACGGAACCTAGCCAACCGAGTACGAGTGCACATCCACCCGAGATCAAAGTTTGTTCCAATGCCCACAACGGCTGACTCGTGCGGATGATGAGCTGCTGCGCGAGCGGCACACCCGCTGCCACGAGTGCCGGCGCATAGGGTTCGAAGGGCGGCGAAATCCAAGCCGTCCAACGCGGTGGGCTCATCTGCCCTGCCCGTACGAGCAAAGGCACGAGGAGCTGCATCTCGCCGATGCCGCTGTGAGCGGTAAGGATTTCGATGAGCCCGGCAGCGGGCCAGCCGCCACCGGGCAACGCCGCATCGAGCTCAGCGTAGCCCGTGCTGAGCGTAGCGACGCGTGCAGCGCTGCGACCGGACCAGATGGCCGGATGTTCGAGTAGCGACTCGAGCGCGGGGCTCGGGACGCTGTCTGGAGTCAAGGGAGCCATGGAAACAACGCGCTCGCGGCTGAAAACGAGAAGAGTGACTCACGATGCGGAATCAGCTGGCGGTGCAGCACGTAAAGATCGCGGTTGCGAAAACCAGCTGCGTCGCTCGCAACCACAGGGACACTGAAAGCGCCGCAGACTGGCGCGTGGTGACGCCGTTGCTGCCTTCACTGTCACCTTATGGCGCGCTGCAGAGCGCGAGGTGGATTTCTTTGGGACGAGTTCATCCGCTGCACCCGGCGACGGGAGCAGTTCGAAAACAGACATGGGAACCTCCGGACGAGCCGGTGCGAGTGCGCGTTACATGAGACCGGCGGGTGTCGCCTTACCGGCGGTAGCACCGCGGCGCAGCACACCCACGACCACCCCTTCGATGATCAGCGGCTCTTCACGCAGGTTGACGCGGATGGGTTCGAAGTCGGCGTTCTCCGGCAACAACCACACCGTCGGGCCTTCCTGTTTGTAGCGCTTGACCGTGACCTCGTTCTCGAGACGCGCGACGATGATCTGACGATTACGCACCTCAGGGGTGCGATGCACCGCCACTAGGTCGCCATCGAGGATGCCGGCGTCTTTCATGGACATGCCGGTGACCTTGAGCAGGTAGTGCGGGCGGGGCGAGAAAATGTCGGGATCGATGTTGAAGCGCGCTTCGATGTTCTCTTCTGCGAGAATGGGCTTACCCGCGGCGACGCGGCCGATGAGTGGCAAGCCGAGCTGCTCGCGCAGGATGTCCTTCAGTTGGATACCACGCGAGGTGCCCGGCACGAGCGCAATCACCCCTTTACGGGCGAGTGCGCGCAGATGCTCCTCTGCGGCGTTGGCGGACTTGAACCCGAGCTCTTGCGCGATTTCTGCCCGCGTGGGCGGCATGCCGGTTTCGGCAATAGCTCTTTGGATTAGACGGAGGATTTCAGTTTGTCGTGGCGTGAGATCTGACATGGAACACCTCTACCTCTGTTGATCCATACAGTACCTGTGAATTCATCCAGTCGCAAGCCCCCTGCTGCCGATTTCGATGCGCTCGTCATCGGCGCCGGTCACAACGGCCTCGTCTGCGCCTGCTACCTGGCGCGGGCCGGTCTGCGGGTCGGTGTATTCGAGCGTCGGCACTTGGTTGGCGGCGCGGCCGTGACCGAAGAGTTCGCGCCAGGCTTTCGCAACTCGACGGCGAGCTACACCGTCAGCCTGCTCGAGCCTGCGGTCATCCGCGATCTGCGACTCGCCGAGCACGGCCTCAAGATCGTCGAGCGGCCGATGCAGAACTTTCTGCCCCTGCCGACTGGAGATTCTTTCAGCGCCGGTCCCGAAGCCGCCGCGACGCTCGCCGAAGTGCGTCGCTACAGCGCGCGCGATGCGGAGAAACTCCCCGCCTTTCACGCCATGCTCGATCGCGCGGTGGCGTTGCTGCGCGAGCAACTGACGCGTACACCGCCCACCGATCTGCGTCGTACGGGAGATCTTTGGGAACTACTGCGCTTTGGTCGACAGTTCCGCGCGCTGCCCTTGGCTCAACAACGCGAGCTACACGAAATCTTCACGCGCAGTGCCGGCGAGATTCTCGATCATTGGTTCGAGACGCCTGCGCTCAAGGCGCTATTCGGTTTCGATTCGATCGTCGGCAACTATGCGAGCCCTTACACGCCAGGCAGCGGCTATGTGTTGCTGCATCACGCTTTCGGCGAAGTGAATGGCAAGCGTGGTCTCTGGGGTCACGCGATCGGCGGTATGGGTGCCATCACCCAAGCACTCGCGGCTGAAGCGCGTCGTCTCGGCGTACACATTGAGTGCGATGCCCCGGTTGCGAAGATCATCACCACTCGCACGAGCAGTCGCAGCAATACTCCCGCGACGGCCAGCGGTATCAAACTCGTCGATGGTCGCGTCTTCGGCGCACCGCGCATCATCGGTAACCTCGGCCCGAAACCGCTCTTTCTGAATTTGCTGCAAGCTGAAGACTTACCCGAAGATTTTCGCTCGCACATCGAGCGATGGCGTACGGCCTCGGCTACTTTCCGCATGAACGTGGCACTCAGCGAGTTACCTCGTTTTGAAGTACGCCGTTCGCGCAGCGATGACACGCACCTCGGTGCCGGCATCATCATCGCACCCTCGCTCGATTACATGGATCGTGCGTACGCCGATGCCAGACTCACCGGCTGCGCACGCGAACCCATCGTCGAGATGCTCATCCCCTCGACGCTCGACGACACGCTCGCACCGCGCGGCGCGCATGTCGCGAGTCTTTTCTGTCAGCACTTCGACTACAACTTGCCGGGCACGCTCGAAGCGCCACGCAGCTGGGAAGACCCGCTCGAAAAACAAGCGGCGATCGATTCGATCATCAACACCGTCGATATGTACGCACCCAATTTCCGTCGCAGCATCGTGGGCGTGCTTGCCCTCTCGCCGCTTGATCTCGAACAACGCTTTGCACTCGCGGGCGGCGATATCTTCCACGGCTCTCTCGGACTCGACCAACTCTGGGCGGCACGCCCCGCGCTCGGCTATGGCAACTACCGCACACCCGTGCGTGGCTTGTATCTCTGCGGTTCGGGCGCACACCCAGGCGGTGGCGTCACAGGACTGCCAGGCTCGAACGCGGCACGTGAAATTCTTCGAGATCGACGTCGATGAACGGAAAACCCATGCGCATCATGCACACCTTGTTCTCGAGCGGCTTTGCCGGCACCGAAAGAGCCACCGCCGAAATGTGCAACGCCTGCGTCGCAGAACACGATGTGACTCTCGTATTGCAGCGACAACACCGAGCCTCGAACGGCGTTTCAATCCGTGATCATCTAGATGAACGCGTGCGGGTCGTCGAGGTAAGTCGTTGGTTCCCCGCTTGGGGACTTGCACGGGCCATTCGCGATCATCGACCGGAGATCATCCACACTCATTTGCGCAAGAGCACACGACTCGTCGCACGCTTGAAGCCCCGCTGCGCCACCATCGCCACGTTGCACATGTGGGTGAATGGTCCGCACTTTCTCGACATGGATGGACTCATCGTCATCGCTCAATGGCAGAAAAAAGATCTCGCGCGTTATCGAGGTCGTGTTTTCGACATCAACGAATCTTTGATTCCTACGCCGAGGATCGATGCCGAAGAGCGCCGTCGCTTGCGCGCGCTCGCGGGCGCAGACGATAACGATTTTCTGATCGGCGGCGTCGGCAGACTCGCCAAGTCCAAGGGCTTCGACACTCTCATCCGTGCATTTGATCAAGCAGCAATTCCAGCAGCGAAGCTCGTGATCATCGGTGACGGTCGTGAACGACAGCGCTTAGAGAAACTCGTCCACAACGACCGAATTCGCTTCCTCGGTTTTCGCCCCGATGCCAAGATTTTTTATCAGGCTTTCGATTTGTTCGTGAGCCCCTCGCGCAGCGAACCGCTAGGACGCGTTTTATTCGAAGCGATCGACGCGGGTACGCCGGTGCTGGCGACCTCCACTCAAGGACCCTCAGAGATTCTCGGGCGTTATCCCGGCACTCTGGTGCCCATCGATGATGTGGCTGCGATGAGCGCCGCCTTGCAAACATTGGCAACGCAAAAGCCGGCACGCGTCGATCACGATTTATCGGCTTACCATCTCGAGAACGTCGTACGCGAAACGCTGCAGGCCTATCGCGAACTCATCGAGGCCCGAGGTAACGACCTAGCCGCTCGATGATGCCGGGCAAGGCGTCGTGTAACGCCAATAATCGTCTGCGGGTTTCCAGTTCGGATCTGACCGCCGCATCGGTCAACACGCGTTCGCAGCTTGCGACGACCTCATCCGGCTTTGGTGAGAGCACCACGCCTTGTGCTGCGCAGCGCGCGATGCGCTCGGCTTGATCACCCGCGATCGGAATCGCCACACAAGGTTTGTTTAAGGCGAGCGCCTGCAGCAAGGTGTCGCCGCCATTCACGAGCACGGCTCTCGAACGCGCGAGCAACGCGTGTAAAACACCGCCTGGAACGCTACGCACCGTCTTGAAGTGGCTCGTCTGCGGCAACTCGGCGACGAACGACGGGCCCGCCACGAATACGATGCGATGACCTTGAGCGGCCAACGCAGCACCCCACTCGGCAAATCGCGCGGGTGTCATGCTGGCATCGTGAAACTGACTGCCACCACCCGGAACGATCACGATATCCGGCGATCCGAAACCCGCGAGCAGCTCCTCCGCAGCCGAGTCATCAGCCGGCGCGAGCACGGTGTCGAGATAATGCAATTCGGGGCGCCCCAACCAACGCAACTTGAAGCGTTCGATTCTGCTGGGCGCACCGGCGATCAATTCGGGATACGAAATCCAATGCTCGTCGATCAGCCGCATCCAACGCAGACGAAAGGCTTTGTAGCGCTGTCTCGAACGCGAGCTCACGTAGATCACGGCGGCGCCGACTCGCTTCGCAGCACGCAGTTGAGGCGTGCGACCTGCGTTATCGAACACCACAACGGCAGGTCGCAGGCGTTCGATCGTTTCAACGACCTCGCGCGTGCATAACGTCGGTGATGCCGGTAGCAGCGTCGACGGATGGTGGAAGTTGGCCGCGTACGGCGCCGCACGGTTCAGCATGAAGTGCACCCGGATAGCCGGCTGATAGGCCACTAGGGCATCGGCGATGCTGCGCGCTCGCGCAAACTCGCCCATGCCACTTGGACCGCTGACAGGAACGAATAGAACCGTCGGGGATGAAACACTCACGCGGGCATTATGTGCCGAACCGCCACGCCCAATCACTGTGTGCGGGCTCGCCCTTATTGAGCCATTCGGGGTGAGTCGCAGTCCCCTTTGCGCCCATGTACCGCTATAATGTTGCCGTTGGGGTCGACCAAATGGCGGCCTCTCGCCAACGACCCGAACCAGCAACAATCTCAATTGAGGACATGAACACTATGAAGACCCCGATCATCGCCAAGATCGTCGCTGTCGCCGCCGTTGCCACCCTCGCCGGTTGCACGGACCTGAAGCCCCTCCAGGCCGAAATCGACAGCCTGAAGACCCAAGTTTCGAGCCTGCAGACGCAAGTCGCTGCCGCCAAGAGCTCGGCTGATGCCGCCAACGGCGCCGCCGCCTCGGCCGCTTCGGCTGCTAACGGTGCTCAGTCGACCGCCAACCAGGCGCTGTCGGCCGCTCAGGCCTCGCAGGCCTGCTGCGATGCGACCAACGAGAAGATCGACCGCATGTTCAAGCGTTCGATCTCGAAGTAATCGCTCGTCGATTCGCTTCGTGCGAGAAAACGCCGCGCCAAAAGCGCGGCGTTTTTTTTCGCGCCGAGTTTCTAGTATCGAATCAGCGCTGAGCCCCAGGTGAGACCACCACCGAAGGCTTCGAGCAAAATCAGATCGCCGCGCTTGACGCGGCCATCACGCACACCTGCATCGAGCGCCATCGGCACTGATGCCGCAGAGGTGTTGCCATGCTGCTCGACCGTCACGATGACCTTCTCCATCGGCATTTCGAGTTTCTTGGCGGTCGCTTGAATGATGCGGATATTGGCTTGATGTGGGATCAGCCAATCGATCGCGGACTTATCGAGCCCATTGGCCGCCAAGGTCTCATCGACGATAGCGCCTAAGGATTTGACCGCGATCTTGAACACCTCGTTGCCGGCCATGTGGATGTAGGCCGGGATACGTCCCTGCTCATCCGGATGAAAACCTTTCGAAGGACCGACGGGGCAATACAACAAATCCTTGTAGAAGCCATCGGTGTGCAGGTGCGTCGAAATGATGCCTGCTTCCTCGGCAGGCTTGAGCACGACGGCGCCGGCGCCGTCACCGAAGAGAATCGCGGTGCTGCGATCGCTCCAATCGACGATGCGACTGAGCGTCTCGGCACCGATCACGAGTGCGCATTTCGCATCGCCGAGTTTGACGAACTTATCCGCAACCGAGAGCGCGTAGATGAAACTGCTGCAAGCCGCTTCGACAGAAAATGCGGGGCAATTGCGGATACCAAGCCGATCCTGCAATAGCGCACCGCAGTTCGGAAACACTTGATCGGGCGTCGTCGTACCGAAAAC
>JACCDW011248825.1_pt1 | contig 11058 bp, 22 predicted proteins | sample 7449781 | NCBI WGS metagenome assembly JACCDW01 (sample SAMN15323449, study PRJNA562643) | freshwater metagenome | isolation source: river surface water | place: USA:Blue River Watershed | collected 2017-08-18
AATCAAGAACAAGACGTATTCTTTTTATCATGTCACCACACTTTGGAAGTGGCACTGTTATTTCAGAATTTAAAAACACTCTATTTGGAAATTGCACCTTTATACTTTGTGTGCAGTATCTTCTTTCCATCTGTATGTGTAACAACATTAAATTTTTAAGCTACCGCGAATTATCTCATTCATAGGCGTGTCTGTGTAATCAAACAAAAGGCCTGAAATTTCATTTGATATTTTTAGAAAGTTGACACTTTCAAAATAAACAACTGTATTCGAAGAACGAAAAGTTTGATCTCTGATTCTACTCATGTTTATTGTGTTATTTACCAAAATGACATTTGATGTCGATGACATATTCAATGTGTTTTCAAAAGAAGAAATGTTACTTGAATCAGAATCTATGAATTTTTCTCCATTGAGTAAAAATGTAAAATTTGGATCACCGATACTAATGATTCTTTTTACTGGACCCCTTGTATGTATTTTTTCTTTATCAAATCTTGAAAATTGAGATATTTGAATAAGATGTTCTGTTGGTAATTTGTTCACATCTGCAAAGTTCATAGCTTCTAAAACAAGTGATGAAGCTATGTTGCTCGTGGAATCAAATTGATTAAACTCTAGAATTATTCTTACATCATGTCTTGGAATTGAATAGATTGGAATTTTTATAAAAGGTACATTCATATAATAAATTCTATTGAAGTCTACAATGTTCGTGTTTCCTTCGAGAAGTTTGAGTACAGGTTTGTTTTTGTATGAAGTGTCTATTTCATCATACACCTTCAAAAGAGTTCCATCTATTTTTTGTATGAGGTTGTTTCCGATGTACAATGAAACATTATTTATGAGTTTGTAAATTGTGTCATCTATGTATCTATCGTTTGATGTTACTGGTAACCATCCACATTCTTGAAAAGTAACTTGACTCGTAAATGTTGTTGGATTACTATTAAGATTGAATTTTACGTAACCACCAAAAAGAGTTTGATAATCGTAAAGAAATCCCCAAAAATGAGCAGTTTCAATATTCGTAAACACTATGTATGAAACTTGTGATCCGTTTGTGAATGAAAATTTATTTCCAGATGTTACTGTTATTGTAGCACCACCTGAATTATACCACAAAGTAGAATCAGTTCTTGCATTGATTCCTGTTATGGTTACTACAAAAAGAAGTGTATTGGTTGTCGAATACACAAACATCTGTCCACCAACGAAAGGATTATTGTATTTCCATACGGATGTGTCGGTTGCAAGACGAGGAAGAACAAATTTGAGTGTGACTTTGTTCAGATATGATCCTATTTGAGGAACTGTACACACGAGAATATTTCCTGGATTTGGATTATCAAATGGTATGTTTAATGTTTTTAGTATACATGGTTCATTTCTAACATAGACTGTTCTAAAGTGTGTAAAATCTGGTTCTTCAGTAAGAAACTGATGTTGGGCTCCAGTATACGCGAGGTACACCATCTCTAAAAGTGTGTCAGTTTTTTATTTTAAATTTAAAGGTCACACAGTAGAATGAACATTCAACTGAAAAAGTTTGACCCTTCTAAAATTGCAGATGACAAGGTTTGTGTGGTTATTGGAAAACGCGGAACAGGAAAATCTACTCTTGTGACTGATCTTTTGTATCACAAAAGGGAAATCCCAGCAGGTGTCGTCATGTCCGCGACTGAAGAAGGAAATCACTATTACAAACAATTTGTTCCTGATCTTTTCATTTATGGGGACTACAACAAAGAAACCATAGAAAAAGTTATCGAGCGTCAGAAGAGACTCATTTCTGCAAATAAACTTACACCCGCGTTTATTCTTCTTGACGATTGCATGTACAATAAAGCTTTTATGAAAGATACATGTATTCGTCAATGTTTCATGAATGGACGTCATTGGAAGATTTTCTTCATGTTGACTATGCAGTACTGTATGGATTTGAGTCCTGATCTTCGTGCAAATGTTGATTATGTTTTCATTTTGAGAGAAAATGTGATTCAAAATAGAGAACGTCTTTGGAAATCATTCTTTGGAATTTTTCCTACATTTGAACTCTTTAATCAAGTAATGAATGCATGCACTGAGAATTATGAGTGTCTTGTACTGGACAACACGAGCAAATCGAATCGTTTAGAGGATTGTGTGTTTTATTACAAGGCTCCAATACGGAGGGGGTTCAGAGTTGGATCAGACGCGATATGGAACTATCACAGAAAGCACTACAACCCTGGAACATTCAGAAATCCTAATATAAGCAAGAAGACACATGTAGTAAATATAGTGAAGCGGTAGTATTATGGCGACTCGATTCGGAACACTCATTCATGATTTGGGTGAAAAACTTGGTAAAAGAGCACCTTATTCTAAGAAACCTATAGAAGGAAATACATGTACATACTGTGGAGTAGAATTGACCAAGTACACAAAAACAAGAGATCACCCTATAAATATCATAGAGAACAAACGTATAAGACAGTTGTCAAATTTGAGTAGTTTTACTGTCCCTTGTTGCAGAAGTTGTAATTGTAAAAAGGGTAAAAAAGACTTCAAATTGTTCAATGGTGAAATTCTTTCAGAAGATGAAATGATACTTTTTCATTACGATCAAGATCTAATAAATGAAACATTCAACGAAATAGAACAAAGCATCAAAAAAGCAGACACAATTATTAAAACAATTCCTATTTTTGAAGATGAACGTGATTACATGTTTACACGACATATACTTACAGATGATTTTGTAATGATTTATGATGATGACATTTTAAAACTTGAAAACTTAAGAATGAGAATTTCAAAGTTATTAATAAATGAGTCTTCCTAAATACGTTTCTTATTGGTACATACAGGACGCAATCAAAAAAGCAACACGTGACTGTATGTACTACGGACAAAATCACCCTCAATGCAAAGCTTCTTGGAAAGATGTTGAATGTGTAGAGGCGTATTTCAATGACAGATTTAAAGTCATTCCAATACTTACAAGAAGTGATGCAGAAACCTGTATCAAGTCCAACTCCGTGGAGTTGTCCAACTCCGTGGAGTTGTCCAACTCCGTGTTCAAACAATTACATTCTAGCAACAACTATGATATATGATCACTAGTTTAAAAAATAACCTCCAAGTATTATCAAAAGGAGAATGCAAATCTTTGTAAAGACTCTCACTGGCAAGACAGTAACTCTTGAAGTCGAATCCAGTGACACAGTTGCAAATGTAAAAGCAAAGATTCAAGACAAGGAAGGTATTCCACCTGATCAACAGCGACTCATCTTTGCGGGAAAACAGCTTGAAGATGATCGTACGCTAGGTGATTACAATATTCAAAAGGAGTCGACGATCCATCTCGTTCTTCGCCTAAGGGGTGGATGAGTATTTAGAAAAAAGAATAATTTATAGTATAAATGGACCTTGAACAAGCAAAGCAGATTTGGAAAGGGAGTGACATGTCAGAAGACGAACTCAGAGAATGGGTTCGTCTTGTGAATATCAGGGACAAAGTCAGGACGTTGGACAAAGAACACCTTGGCGAAACAAAAATCTTGGATAACTATAAAAATGCACAGTCCAGTGAATATTCATAGACGTATGAGAAACGCTCGAATTGCTCGCCAAGCTTTACTACAGGCCTACAGAGCAAATCCTATGAGCGCAGGCGCTAATATAGTCAGGGGTGCGATGATGAGAATATCTAGAGTTGCAAAACCTGGTACTCTACGTCACATGAATATAAATATAGCTTTACTACCCGAGTCAAATGTAAAAAAGCTACAGAAACATGGATTAAGTGAAAAGCATGCTAAGAAATTACATAGTGCTGTTCTTAATAAACATGCCCAGAATATTTTAAATTTTCCTCTTAATAATAATTAATTTCTACAACTTTTCCAACACTCATGTGAACGATCCATTTTAGCCATATGTAATCCCATATGGAAAAAAACCAACCACACGCACCACGAGTCGTGTCATCTACAAGATCAGCCATAAGAACGAGTCTTTCACCTTGTTTTACTTTTGCGGCATGTAAAAGTTGATTTGCATATACAATTGTCCAATTTCCGACACGCGATGGTAAACATATTTCCTCGTTTTCATTACATCTCAATTTGTAACAGAAGTTCGAGTTTGATTCATCATGTAAAACAATAACTACGCGTATTTGTCTTGATGATCTACAATATCTTTGTCTGTCATAATGATATTCTTCGTATGGGTTTTTTGATTCAGAGTTGTAATATCTCAACCAAAGTTTCCTGTCTGATTTTTTGAAATTACTGTTTAGTTTCTTGTTTACTTCAGAAATGATATCATCCATTACTTCATCATTTCTGAAAAACAATGTATTTATATTGTTTTGTTTCATGTAATCTAAATACCGGTCTTTAATTTCAGGAAAAATTTTTGATTTGAATGTTTTTATTCCTTCGTCACCCTTCTTACAATTGAAAGGTCTTATGCACCAGAGAACAAGGAGTACTAGAAAGAGCAAGATAACAAGAACGATTCTCATTTAACATAAGGTGGTTTTTGTTCTCTGAATAATTCCACCGATGAGACTTGTGAATAACAAAACTGCCATGGAACGTGAATCAAAGTTTGCAAATTTGACTGCGAGTGCACTTGCAAGTACTAATATGGCCATTATGAGCTGGAATTTTTTGGACCACCATTGTCTGTTTTCAGTAGGTCTTGTGAGCTGGAATATGGATGCGAGTGCCAGAACACCTACAATGTAAGGCATCCATGGTTCATCACGGTACAGATAGACACCGCTATACAAAAGTGTTCTGACAATGACACATACAATGAAAAGTTTACTTCTGGTTTCTGGTGTTCCATCACTGATTTTGAGATCACTTAAAAGTTTATCAAAACCAGGATCACTGTTTGGGCAAGTATCTTTCTTTTTCATTAAAGCACAAGCACCATTTGGACACTCGCTATTGGCTGAAGAAGGAGGAGGAGGAACAAAGTTACAACTTCCCATTACCATAAACCTCTTTTTTTATTATTATGAATTTTTGTCTGAAGATCTTTTGCCCAAGTGTACATTGCCTGTTTAGACCATACAGGAGGCGGATACAATTGTACATGTTGAGTGTAATGTTCTCTACACATGTTACAAGGAAGAACACCTTGAAGAGATTCAAAAAACATTCTATAATATTCTGTATTTGGTGGGAATTCTGGCATGTCATCTATGATTGTGAAAATGAGATACCATGCAGGTGGTCCCCACTCGTCAGGCGGTGCCATTTTATAATTAATTCTCTTTTTTTATTATAAAATGGAACCGATTATGAATTGCCCACAAGGTCACACATTAAATGGTAAAATGTGTACCATTGCACCAACACTTTCATGTCCTATGGGCTACACGTTGGTGAATGGAATGTGTCAAGAGGATACTGGTATTCAAGGTTTTGGTGACAGTATGAACATTCCTCCAACTGATTCTCTAAATTTACAACCGTCTGATACAATGACGCCTCCGCCTCCATCTGCTTCTCCTGTCGTCCCTGTGAATGTTCCTATTCCCGGATCGAACCTTCTTACAGATGTTGTGAATAGAGTGGTTTCTGAACTTCCACTTCCACAACAAATGCCACGTATATCTCCCATTCCTGTAATGAGGCCTACCTCTCCTACAAGAATCAACGCCGCAGCTCCAGCAATGAGGCCTACCTCTCCTACAAGAGTCGCCGCCGCAGCTCCAGCAATGATGCCTACCTCTCCTACTGTTATGGGAATGAGACCGGCTTCACCAGGTGGTAACTGTCCTATGGGTTACACACTTAATAGGATGGACAATCTGTGTTATCCTCTTTAAAAAATTAAAGCATTTATAGACAAATGGAGAACCTTGATTTCAGCGGAACGAATACTCTTACCCAACCGATTACTCAAACTCCGCCAGTCATCGAAGAAAAAAAAATTGAGGAACCACAAATGATGGAATTTTCGAGCTCCGTTGCTGATCTCATGCCAGTTTCTTCTTCTCAGATGATGGTTGGACCTCAACAGGACATATACACAAATCCGACAAATGGTCGTGTATCAGGTATCAGTATAGGTGGAGAACAACAACCAAAAAAGTCTCAAAATCCATTCAATCTGACTGATGAACAGTTTAATGCTCTTCTTGCAGGACTTGTAGCTGTTATTGTATTTTCACAGACTGCTCAGTCTAAGCTTTCAGGAATTGTTCCAAATTTTGGAGGAATAAATGGAAGTATAGCAAGTGTATTAGCCGCAGCAATAATTTATTATTTTGCTCATCGTTTTATTAAGAATCGTTGAGTATAGAGTCTTTAATATGTTGGCCACAATATTCCATGTCTTGTTCTGGAGTATAAATTCCTAAAGATGAAGCGACTTCTCTGAGTCTTTTAAAGTTTGACCAAAATTCTTCACTGTGATCGTATTCTTCTACTGTAATGTGAGCAAGTTCGTGAAGAAGTACATACATGGCTGCATTTATTTTTCGACCATCCAAACATATGTAAATTTCGTATCCTTTATTTACATTGTAAGCAATGTTACCATCACGAGCCTTTTCTTCCTTTGCTGTAAGAATTGCTCTATTTTCTTTTAGAATTTCAAATTCACCATCTGGAAGATTTTCAAGAAGGTAATCATATCTCCTTTTGAGTTCAGAAAACAAAGGATCTTCATTATTGGTAAAAACTATAAAAATGAGAACAACCAACAAAAGAATAAAAAGAGGTTTCATTACTGATATTCGAAAACAAATTTTGCATACATCGAAAACGGTTCCCATAGTCGAAGTTTAAAACCACGCCTATTTGCCTCGGCTATGAGAACATCTTTTTGAATTATGGGTTCTGTGACGGGACCATTTGCATAGTATGGTGTATCTGGAATGAAAACTTGTATGTGTGTGTCATCAACACGTGTAACCTGAATTCCTTGTTCTTTTGCATGTTCGAGACGAGTAGAGTCTGAAACTACACCCAATAAGAGTCCACCACCTGGCTTGAGTCGTTTTGTAATCTCTGTGAACAACTCGACTGGTTGGTACTGTAAAGAAAAATTGTAACAGATGACATCAAACTGTTCATCGCAAGGAGCGTTCCGAATATCACCGACGATAAAAGTTCCATAGCCGTTGCTTCTGCGAATCGCTTCTTCTATTGCCCAAGAATTTGGATCAACACCTGTGAGTTTTACTCCTATGTGTTTCCACTTGTGAATGTCACCACCTTGTCCACACCCAACGTCAAGAACAGATGACCCTTTACGTACCCAAAAGTTCAAAAGGTTTCTCTTGATTGTATTGTTTACTCTTCTGAGATCCATATGTAAATGATATAGAATCTTTTCATTAAGTGGGTGTGTCTTTGTACACAAATCTTTGTTAATAATATAAAATGGATTCAAGGGACATTGTCATAATTACTCTGCTCCTATTGGTGGTATTTCTTGTATTTTCAGGACAGAAAAGAAGATCATTCTTTTCGCCTTCACCTTATCCTATAAATTCCATATTCGATATAAATGAACTTTCATGGATTCCTTCAGATATCAAAGAAATTATGAAATATAAAATCAATTATGAAATTGTTCCGGCACTTACATCATTGTCGATACGTTCATGGGATGATTTGTCAGAATCCAAAAAGACAAAACTACTCGATGTACTGAGAGATGATTTTGATTCACTTAAAGCGTCTATCGATTCATCTACAATAGGTATACAAGACAAGAGTAGTCCTGAACCTGTACAGGAATAAATTTATTTACAAACACTAAATGGGATTTGAATTTTCAGGTGTACCAACTGTTACACAAAGTAATTTGGAAATCTCTGGGTACGAAAATATTATAAATTCGTTTAAAACTATTTTGTCAAATCAAAACCTGAGTCCGGGTCCGCCGAGTCCGGGACCGAGTCCGCCGAGTCCGAGTCCTGGTCCGACGAGTCCGACGAGTCCGAGTCCGAGTCCTCCTGTTGGTAGAGGAGATGATATGAAAATTTATTTTGATTACACGTATCTGATACTCGCTATTTTAATGATAGTTTTGATTGGAGGTGGTGTGTTTTTAATGCGTAAACGGTAATTTTTTACCACCATCATACCAATTTGCGAGTCCTTCTTTCACAAGAGTTTCTGCAAAATCACCGACGTCAGCGAGCACTCTTCCATATTTATCCATTTCGTTACAATTTATAGTTATATATGTTGGATTTATTCTGAAATGAGAATCAAAATCTCTTTTACGCCAAGTAATGGTATCAGCTTTGTCGTTGTTTGTTATGAGACTGAAAAGTTTGTTTCTTGCGAGAAACGCCTTTGGATCTTTACTTGTCATTTCTGGTGTGTCTATTCTTGCGATACGAACATGAAACTTGTAAAAAGCCTCCTCAAAACGAAACACTGCTGTAAATGTGTCACCGTCATGTAAAGAAATGACACGGACAGTCCTTGTTCCGTTGAGAGAAAAGTCTGGTGCGTCTGAAGGAAATTCCATTCTTCTTCTTTTAATATTAGTACACACAAATGTTTGAAATTATTCCTCATTTGTATCTCGCAAGTTACCAAGATGCAAAAGAGAATGCTACAGGGAGTAATATGTTTGTGATTAATTGTTCAAAGGATCTTCCTATGATTGAGACGAACGGAGGATGGACACGACTCTACGTTGATGATTCACCAAAGGATATGTATCTTATGACTGCAAATTTACCTATTATGGTGAGATATATAGATGATCAATTAAAATCAGGCAAAGATGTTCTTGTTCATTGTTTTGCAGGTCAACAAAGGAGTGCTACTGTAATTGCCGCATATCTTCTAAAAAAGAAAGGATACACAATTGATCAAGCTGTTGAATACATTAAAAGTAAAAAATCAGATGCGTTTTTTGACGGAGTACATTTTATGCAATCTTTAAAAGAGTTCAATGACGATTGATTACGGAAAGATACATGTACGTCTTCACAAGGGTCTAGACAAGGATCAAAAATTAACAATGGTGAAACTTGCGGTTGAAAATCAACTTTTTACACAAAACAGAGAACATTGTATAGAAATTTTGAGACATTGTTTTGCATTTGTAAATATATTGGATGATGGTGTTCCGATAGAAAACAATTTTAACAATTTTTTGTACAAATACAGTTTCAAACTCGAGTATTACGGAAATTTATGTAAATGAATGGAAGGTTTTTCTTTTTGATAATGAAACGGCCTCCTGGTAAAAGGACTTCTTTTTCAGAAGCCGCGATTGTGGGATAATTTTTGTAGTTTATAGACATGATATTTTTAGGGTTGTTAAGAACTAGTATGTAACCATTTGTGTTTGAAAATCTCTTTGCGACACTGTAGTTTTTTGTAAATGAAGAAAATGATGGTTTATTGACGTAATTTTTTGCATTATTAAAATACTTTTTATTGAGACCTGTTATTCCTCTATAAAGAGGAGTTGGATAGTTTTGTCTTTTGAACTCGCGATTAATGTATTTTTTATACAGTTGAGCTCTTTTTCGCATGGTTTCGTTTATAGGAAATTCACCTGTCAAAGAACGAATATTTTTGTTCCATGTAGACGTGTATTCGTAAAGTGCTACTTTAGAAAGAATATTTTTCCATGAAGGTCTTACACGTGAATATTCTATAGGTGTATTTGGAATCTTTTTTCTTCTCATTTATGTGTACACTAGAAAATACCTTTGGTCTGGTTCGAGTCTTTTCCACATTTCATCAATAACAGTTTCCATACAAATCTCTTCTGGAAAATCATCAACAATTCCAAATACATTTTTTATGTCATCATACATGACGTAATGTGCGGATGATTTACCAAACAATGTTACGCACTTTTTGTGATACTTTTCAAGAAGATACCATTGGGACCTGATTGCATCCGAAAGAAGATGATTTATACCTCTTACTTTGGGAAGCAAGTTGCAAATTTTTTCAGAAATATCCAAAGGAAGGTGTTTCCAGACGGTTGGATCCATTGGTGGTATCAAATCAAAAAATATCTGCGACGTTGACCACATTACTTTTTTATTTGATATCAATAAATGGCTTCACCATCTTCTCCGAAAAAAGAAGAATCCCAAAAGAAGTGGATGCTTATTCTGATACTTGTTTTCGCACTGTTAATTTTAGCTGGTCTGGGATACTACTTTGTTTTTAGGAATAAAGGAATGAACACCAGAGTAATTAATAACATTCAGACACAATGAACGTGAGACTCGTAGATCACATGGGAGATGATTCTTCTATTGTTCAGGCGGCAAGAGTTTCATATGGAGACGGAACAAAGACTGTGAACGAGGATCGTCAGTTGATCAGATATCTCATGAGACATTGGCACACGACTCCTTTTGAAATGGTCGAGTTTAAATTCCATGTGAAAGTACCAATTTTCGTGGCACGTCAGTGGCTTCGTCACAGGATGGCGAGTGTGAATGAGCTCTCTGCGAGGTATTCGATCGTAAAGGATGATTTTTGGATCCCAAAAGAATACAGGAGTCAATCTTCAACAAACAAGCAGTGTTCAGAGAATGATGATTTTGTTGATGGTGCCGCGAATATGAGTCAGACGAAATCATGTGAATTTGCATTTGATGTGTACAATGGTCTTGTTGAACGAGGTATATCCAGGGAAATTGCTCGGTGTCACCTACCACAATCGACATTTACAGAGTTTTATTGGAAAATTGATCTTCACAATTTGTTTCATTTTTTGAGACTTCGAATGGATGATCACGCACAGAGAGAGATTCGAGATTGTGCAAAGCAAATTTTTGATTTGATCAAGCCAATTGTACCGAATGCTTGTCAGGCTTTTGTGGATTACAGATTGAATGCTGTGACTTTTACAGGACCAGAGCTCCAAGCTTTGAGAACTGGTTCAACAGATCATCTTTCTAAAGGAGAGAAGCAAGAATTTCAAAAGAAGAAATGCCTGTTGTCGGATCCGGACTCTACGATGTGAATGGAAGAAAATACATTGATATAGATAACAAAAAATTAAAAGTCCCTTGGAGATTCAACAGGGCTTTTGTAAATGTAAAAG
>JACCDW011632389.1_pt1 | contig 11057 bp, 10 predicted proteins | sample 7449781 | NCBI WGS metagenome assembly JACCDW01 (sample SAMN15323449, study PRJNA562643) | freshwater metagenome | isolation source: river surface water | place: USA:Blue River Watershed | collected 2017-08-18
AAGGCTCTATGGCATTGCACCTCCGGTCAACGAACCCGATAAAAGCGCTCTTTTTTCAGAGCCACCACGCGTAGCTTGCCCCACATGCAACAGCAAAGACACCCGAATGGTGAGTCTATTTGGCAGCACAGCCTGCAAAGCGCATTACCAATGCAATGCTTGCCAAGAGCCGTTTGATTACTTCAAATGCTTGAAATAGAGGAATATAATTGGAAATTAGTAGGCGCCATATAGGGGCCTTTTTTATTTTTAAAGTACTATGTATTGCATAATACAGAATAAAACATATAACTTTGTATAAAATTAGAAAGATGAATGTAGAAAATACACAATCTCAAATGCGCAAAGGTATCTTGGAATATTGCATTCTGGGTATCCTCAATAATGGCGAGGCTTACCCATCAGAAATATTAGAGAAGCTTAGAGGTGCTCAAATGCTGGTTGTTGAAGGAACAGTATATCCTTTATTAACGCGGCTCAAAAATCTGGAATTATTGTCTTACCGTTGGGAAGAATCTACCGCAGGTCCGCCGCGAAAATATTATGCAATCACGCCAAAGGGAAAACAATTTTTTACGGACCTTTCTCATACTTGGCAAGAACTACAGCAAGCGGTCTCATTACTTACTCAAATTACCAAATCATGAATAAAACAGTTTCCATTCATATCCAAGGTTTTGCTTTTATTTTAGAAGAACAAGCCTATGACCAACTCCGCAACTACCTCAATGACCTCGCAAGCGTGCTGCAGCGCGAAGAGGGAAAAGATGAGATTTTACAGGACATTGAGTTGCGCATTGTCGAACTATTGCAAGAAAGGGTAGGGGCTCAACAGGTCGTACAGTCGGAGCAGATTCAAGAAATAATCCAGTTACTGGGTAGTCCGGAAGTATTTGGCGAAGAAGAAGCCACAAGCACAGCTCAAACTGCAGAAGAAAGCACGGAGCCGCTAACTGCACCTAAACGCTTTTTCAGAGATACCGACACCGCACTATTAGGTGGCGTAGCCAGTGGTGTAGCGGCTTATTTTAATGTCGATGTTGTTTTCATTCGAGTGGCATTTGTGCTGTTTACGATGGCATTTGGATCGGGTATTCCCATTTATATGCTACTTTGGATCATTACCCCGAGCGCCAAAACAGCCAGTGAAAAACTGCAAATGAAGGGTGTTCCTGTGAATGTCGAAAGCATCAAGACAGAATTCAAAGAAGCAACTGAACGCGTCGATAAAAACGCCAAAAAGTGGTCTCATCAGTTGAGAACTGGATCTGGATTGAGTACATCAGTGAGCCGTTTACTGTTGTTCGTCAAAAGAGCTCTTGGTATTTTCCTTATTCTCTTTGGTATTTCACTTATTGTTAGTCTAGGGATACTTCTCTTTATAGACCCATCTTTAATTCCAGCGCAAATTAATGGCGAGCATTCATCTTTGGGCGAATTGAGTCTGTTGTTTTTTGAAACCAAAAAAATACATATGCTCGTCTTTTTGGGTGCTGCACTGATTGGTTTTGCTTGGGGCTTATCGAGTCTGTTACTTGGCTTTAGAATGTTATTTGAATTTCATGCCAAGTGGATAAAATCTGGACTTGCTTTTTTCGGAGTTGCTGCTCTTGCCGGCTTATTTACATTGGTTTATGTAGGGGTATCTACGGCTCAAGCTTTTGCCATCGAAGGTGAATTGAGTAAAGAAATCGGGACTTATTCGGGGGATTCTCTTCAGCTCGAAATAGCTAATGATTTGCATTTAGCTGCATTCAACAACTATAAATTAGACTTGTCCGAAAGTGGTTACAAGGTGAATAAACACCCTGATCAAGGTCTTATTTTGTCGGAGTCCGGACGCATTTATTCAAGTGGTGTTGCCTTGCAATACGAGGAGTCTAGCGATAGCTTATTTCATGTAAAAATAGTGAAGCGGGCTAATGGTTCATCATACATAAAGGCGAATAAGCGCGCCTCGAAAATTCATTTTCCCTATCAGTTTAAGGATGCTACATTACAAGTCTCGAGTGGTTTTTCCTTTCCTGCAAAAGATCACCTAAGAGACCAGGAAGTGGAATTGATCATTCAGGTGCCGCGCGGAAGAGTGGTTTTGTGGAAAAACGAAGTTGTGTATCCGTATCATTCACTTGCTACACCAGATGAAGCGACAAATCGTGCATACCTACACGGAGATGGGGAATACTCAGCGTGGTAGCGCTTGTCTGTCTTTTTTGAGTTGTTGGGCATCTAGCCAATAAATCAATTTCATAGAGAAGCTGTTGAGTGCACCAGTTTGTAGGGTGTAGGAGAGGTCTTGCCAATAAGCGGTATTGACTTGGTCATTACTGGCAAAGACTGAATTTTTCCAGACTATATTTAATTCGCTACCAGGCATAAAAACCCAACGGTATACAAAGTCAATTGTAAAGGCATTGTAGTTGATGTCATATGCAGATGTACCATCGGTGGTGAGGCCGTTGAACCCTTCGAGTAAAACAAGACTGCCATCGTCTTGTAAAAGAGAAAAATGTTGGTAAGTAAGCGTGGAGCGGTAGTGGCGCAAGCGCATACTCAAGGACATTCTATTCGTTACGATATAATCAAAAGAAATGGCTTGAATGGTCGTGTTGCGATCGCGCTGCCCAAACAATATACCGTTGTAGGACTGCGCAGCTGTGGCAAAGGGAATGGCATAGCCAATGCTATTGAATTGGACTTCTTTTTCAAAGGAATACATCAAGAAAATGGCATCGGAAAGTCGAATTCTCGGATTCAAATTATAGGCGTATTGTTTCCAAGGATGCGCAAGATATTCGGTAATGCTACCACCTAAATCGATGGCAAATTTTCGTTGGTAGTTCGATGAAAACCAGGAATTCAAGAAGACAAACTGCGGTGTTGTAAATACTTTACCCCAGGTTCTGGGTTCAAAAAAGTCTTTACCCTCTTGTAAACTTCCTCCACCGTTGAAGCCACAAGCATTGAATTTTTTACTCACGGTAAAGAAATTGAGGGTGGCCATATTACTTGAAAAAGCATTGGGCTCATAAAGATAAGATTGGGTTACATTCGCATTGATGCTCCATTTCATGAGTCGGTCCCATTTTGGCGTAAAATCGCGGTAGGCGATATTCGCTTCGAAGACTCTTCGATTATTGTTGTAGTTGAATCCGAGGTCGTTGGGGTCATAGGTGTCTGACTCTTCTAGATAACCAATGCCCCCAATCAGTGAGCCACGCTGTTTTTGCAGGTTCAAATTTAAATTATGGCCTAGTGTCGTTTGTTGGTCAAGTTGGGCAGAAAGAATGCCTTTTCCGTTGATATTGTAATTGTTGTCTTTGCTGTTGAGGTTGAAATTGAAGGCAGACACGTTGGCGTCATAGAAAGAGCCAGCTCTCCATGCATTGGTATTGGTGAAGGTAACTGAGGAATTATTCTTTAGGTTTTGGTCAAAAACCAAAACGTTGTAGTTCGTAAGAGGAGAGACAAGGACCTCGCGTTTGCTTCCGTCAATAGTTGATACCGCTGTTGCGATTTGTTCGGCATTGACGGCATTAAAGACCCCAATTCCAAGACCTTTGCTGTTTCTTCCCGAAATTTTGGAAGCGTTGTAAAGCTGCGAAGAGCCGGGAACATTTTCAAGGTACTCGTTTGGCGTCAGCATGGTTTGGGTCACTTTATTGGGTGCCTGGATGCCAATTCGGCGGCTGTAAAAAATGCCAGATTTATTGAACAGCTCCATTCCTTCGGTGAAGAACTGCCGATTTTCATTGAACTGTACCTCGAAAGGCGTCAAATTGAGTACTTGTTGATCAAAAACCACCTGTCCGAAATCGGGAACCAATGTGAGATCGAGGGTAAACGCTTCATTGAGGCCATATTTGACATCCATGCCGCCATTGAACGAACGCAATAAGTCCTTGGAACCGTCTTCTTGCCTCACTTCATCTGCATAGGCAGAAACGTACGGAATCAAGGCCAAACGCAGTGGTGGGGTGATATTTCTGACATTGGTAATGTCTCCACTCTCAAGGAGCATGTTTTCGAGATCTGGATTAACGGCTACCCAAGCAGCTTCTTCGCGATTTCTGGCAATTTGCCGCCCAAAATTCACGCCCCAGTCTTGGACCTCTTTTTGAGGGAAACGCAGTGCAGAGTAGGGGATGCGTATTTCAGCTATCCAGCCGTTCGATACAATTTCTACGGCACTATGCCAGACTAAATTGAGTTTGTCATTGTAGTCGTTGCCTACAATTTTGGCGTCTAGCTGCACACCTCGGCTGGTGAGTCCAAAATAAAAGCCATTCTGATTATCGTTGTAGGTATCTAGGAAAATGCCGATGATGTCACAGTTGGGGTTGTAATCATCGCGGAGCGAGAGCACCTTGGAAATGGAGTCTGGGTGATCTTCGCAGAAAATAGCGAAGTACAATGCATCTTGATCGTAGCATAATTGAACGCTCGTTTTACTTTTTGATGCTTGGCCTGGTTCGGGTTTGATTTGGATAAATGGCTCTAGTGCGGGCTGCGCTGACCATGATGTCTCATTGAGCAAACCGTCAATGGTGATTTTTTCTGAAGTGAATTTGGCTTCGAGTTGTTTTTGTGAAAATCCTTGAAAACAGATGAATAAAAAGAAGAGGAGTCCCAAATGCATGGGCAAATTTACAATTTATAAGCCTTTTCTAGCAACAACATGTAAGCATTCTTCGTGAGCCTCGAAGGTGACCCAAATCTTGATGTCCTTTTTAAAGCGCAACAGGATGCGCGAAATCATGGTCTGTAAATATTTTGTTTCAATGGAGGAAAGTGTTTTGGAAGCCTTGAATCTGGAAAAGGAAATGTCAAAACTGTTCCCATTGAGGTGTGGGCTGCGGCGTACTGCAGTGCGGTTGTTGCGCATGAGTTTGGCAACTGTGTGCTTGGTTCGGGTCATGGAGGTGACCACTAGCTCGCAACCTGAAAGCGTGCTTTGAGCGATGGAATCTTTGAATGCAGCGCCAATTTCCTGAAGAATTTGTGCGGCATAGGGCGTGAGCATAGCGTAAGAATATTGAAAAGTATCGAGTACATAGCCTTTTTGTGCTTGTACCAACACGAGTTTTTTGGCGCGAAACGCTTTGCGCAAGCCTTGCGTATTGGCCACTGGCTGAATGCCTTGTTTCACGGAGCGGTCCATGTATTGCGACAAATAATTATTCAACTGAGCGGTATATAAATGAGGATCAGTCTCGGGAAGCGCTGTTGTGTTCGATGATGTAAGTTGGGCGCTCAAGGGACTAAATGTGGGCTCCGAAGGCCAATAAACGAAAGCCAGCAATATGAATCCGATGGCTACAAGAAAGAGGTGATAAAGACGCATAGAAACAAATATAAAAATTGATTGCTTTGGTCTAACGCAAGTTCGTAATTTTGTCACATGGGAACTTTTGACTCACTGCGGGCACAACTCGAGCAACAAGAATGGCCAAATGTGTATTTATTCAAGTTCATCGTTCCCAATGACAACCATCATTTAGCGCAAGTAACAGCGCTTTTTGATGCCAACAGTGAAATCAGTTACCATCATTCTGGATCGGGCAAATACGTCAGTCTGAGCGCCAAAGAGGTCATGCTTTCTGCAGCAGACATCATTGCCGTTTATGAACGCGCAGCGCTTATTCCGGGTATTATCTCTTTATAATGGAAGCAATTATCCAATTTTTATTTGTCACACTCCTGATTTTATTAGCGATTATTGGCTACCGTGCACTGCTCAGGAAATTTCAACGCGGACAAGTCACGCACAAAGATTACTGCGAGTTATATAACCTCGACCAAGAACCTGCTTCTGGTGAGTTGGCATTTTATTTTGTATGTCCAGATGCTACGGAGGTCCGGTTTGCTATTTGGCAAAATAATGCACTCATTCAAGAACTTGCGAATGCAACTTTTGAGAAAGGTGGACATATTTTGCGCTTCGATAGCCTGCAATTGCCAAATGGGGTCTATTATTACGGGATTGTCACCGCTGATCAGGAGACTAAAAAGCGCATGACCATCTCTAACTAAGATTCGTCGCCAGACTTCTCGACTTTAATGCGGGATGGTTTGCGAGGTAGCTTGTATTTGGGCTTGTGAAAATCACTTTTATAGCCGTCGGTTTTTTCTATGCGGTACACCAGTCCTAAACTGTATTGTGCATAAGAAGAACTCCCGAGGATATCCACCAAACCAAACTTATAAACGCCTTGGGCCTGCAAGCCAATTTGCTTGCTGAGCCAAAAGGTACAACCTGCAGATAAATTTACAGTGGGTGTGAGTAGGGGCGCACTTTGTTTTGGATCTGCTGAACGGAGACTAAAACCGAGCCCAGCGCCTAAATACGGGTCAATGGCACCGCGGCCGAGTTGTTTGTAAAATGAATACTTGAGTGCGGCATCAAAATAACCAATGAAGCCCGTTACGCCGATAGAATCATTGACCATTCTATCCGCTTGATACGTTTGTGCTCCTAAAACCGCTTCGGCACTCCAGCCGTTGTAAATAAAGCGATCCACATAAAGTCGGGAAGGAAACGGCAAGCCATGCAGCTGATTTATAGGCATTGGATTGAGCTCTTGGCCGTCGTCGTCGGTGGTAGTCCAGGCGAGTCCGAACTGCCAAAAGTAGTTGTCTCGGTTGGTGATCATTTTGTCTGGCTGAGCAAATACGGAAGCTTGCATCAGGATAAAAACGAAGCTAAAAAGAAAGGAGAGGTGTTGGCGCATGCGGTTAATTTCTATACACAAATTTAAGCATTAATGAACAGCAGAAACTTTAACGAGAATAAATGAATTGACAATCAATTGTTGATGTGTGGTTTGCTATTTATTGAGTAAATTTGAGGCGAATGGGAAAAGTTAAAAAATACGAACTCACCCTCGACGACGAACAACCCTTCGAAGTTTACGGAATTTCTACAGCATTTGCCGATTACCGACTCACTTGGGAACTCAACCAAATGCTAGATATTCACTTAGAAAAAGAGCAAGAACGCTTTGAGGTCTATCTACCCAAGATAAAGTCACAACAAGAGTTTAGTTACTTTTTTTACGAAGATCAAGAGCTTTTGACGCGTTTTTTTTTGATTAAAAACAAACAAGACCAGCAGCTATTGCAAGCAGACCGCCCAATGATTGACTATTTTTTGGTTCTAAAAGACAACTTCTCTCATGAACCAGACGCACTCATTGACAAACTCAGAAGTATAAACGGCATTGTCGCTGTATTTTCGTTTAACCACGAAGAATTTGATATTTTAGATTACTTTACAAGCTAGCATGAAAAGAACCAAAATTGTGGCCACAATGGGCCCAGCCTCACTCAAAAAAGAAATTCTTGCCGACATGATGCGCGCAGGTCTCAATGTCTGTCGCCTCAATTTTTCTCATGGTAGCCATCAAGATCACGCCGGAGCAGTAGCACTGATCCGAGAGCTCAACGACGAATTGGGTTTAAATGTTGCCATTTTAGCCGATCTACAAGGCCCGAAAATCCGCACCCACGAAATGGAAAACAATGGAGTGCTCATTGAGGTGGGTCAGGAAATCGAAATTGTCGTCGACAAAGTACTCGGCAACAACAAACGTTTTTCGATCAATTACCATTTGTTACCCCGAGATGTCAATCCCGGTGAACGCATCTTACTCGACGACGGCAAACTCGTGTTGTCGGTTATAGAAACGGATAAAAAAGATAAAATTCGCTGCGAGGTGATCCAAGGCGGGTTGTTGTGCTCCAAAAAAGGGGTCAATTTCCCGAATACCAAAATCTCCATGCCTTCGCTTACCGAAAAAGACATCGAAGACCTCAATTATGCGCTTAAATTAGGTGTAGACTGGATCGGACTCTCTTTTGTGCGCACTGCCAATTGCATCAAAGACCTCAAAGCGCGAATTGCGAAAAAACGCAGCATTGCAAAGGTTGTTGCGAAAATTGAAAAACCAGAAGCGTTAGAAAACATCGACGAAATCATCGAAGAAAGCGATGCGTTGATGGTAGCCCGCGGCGATCTCGGTGTCGAAATACCCTATCAAAACGTGCCACTGATTCAAAAAATGATCATCAGCAAATCTGTGTCAAAGGCCAAACCAGTCATTGTCGCGACCCAAATGATGGAATCCATGCTCAACAGCCTCACGCCGAGCCGTGCAGAGGTCAACGACGTTGCCAATGCCGTACTTGACGGCGCAGATGCCGTTATGCTTTCTGGCGAAACCTCTGTAGGTCAGTACCCTGTTCAAGTCGTGCAAACGATGGCCAATATCATCGCAGAAATGGAGAAGCATCCGAGCATGTACCACAAAGAAGAATTGCCGCCAAAAGGAAACCCACGCTTCATATCAGACTCTATTTGTTTCAACGCTTGCAGGCTCGCACAGCGCGTAGAAGCAGATGCCATCATCACCATGACCTTCTCTGGCTATACCGCCTATAAAATTGCATCGCAGCGTCCGGCGTCGCCAATATTTGTGTTCACAAGTAACCGTAAGATACTCACCCAACTCAATTTGGTTTGGGGCGTCAGGGCCTTTTACTACAACAAACGCATTTCAACAGACCACACCATCGCCGACATCAAGTACATCATGAAAGAAGAAGGCCATCTTCAAATTGGTGATGTCGTGATCAACGTAGCGTCCATTCCGCTAGAAGATTTAGGGGGGTCCAATATGTTGAAGCTCTCTTACGTAGATTAACGGAAGGCATTCGGCGCCAATTCGTTTACCTTTACGACATGAATCCAACCTGGAAAATCCGGGCCCAAAAGCCCTACACTGCTGTAGCCCAACTCTCGGAAGCGCTTAAAATTCCGCATTTTGTGGCGCAACTGCTCCTGCAAAGAGGTATCGAAAGTCGCGAACAAGCGCAAGTATTTTTCAAGCCTCAACAAGGTACCCTACACGACCCCTTTCTCATGCACAACATGAGCGCTGCAGTTGCCAGATTGTCGCAAGCAATCACCTACCAAGAGAAAGTCTTACTTTATGGCGACTACGATGTTGATGGCACTACAGCAGTGGCCCTGATGGCAGAGCAGCTAGCCGAGTTGGGTTTGGAGTGCGCTTATTATATTCCAGATCGCTATCGAGAAGGTTATGGCGTTAGTGCTGCCGGAATCGACTACACCATTGCAGCAGGTTATGACTTACTCATTACCCTCGATTGCGGCATCAAAGCACATACACAACTTGCTCGTGCCCATGAGGCGCAAATTGATATCATTGTTTGTGACCATCACCAACCCGATAGCACTTTGCCGCCCGGAATCATTCTCAATCCAAAGCAAGCTGCGTGTGCTTACCCCTATGCCGAACTTTCGGGTTGTGGTGTGGCCTTCAAATTACTTCAAGGGCTTTATCAATTTTTGCAACGAGACGAGCAGCAACTCTTCAAGAGCCTAGATTTAGTGGCCTTGGCTATAGGCGCCGATATCGTAGAGCTGCTCGGTGAAAACCGTGTGCTTTGTGCCCGAGGCCTGACCCAATTAAATACAGCTCCGAGACCTGCTTTCTTGGCCATTTTAGCGCTGGCCTCCAAATCCTTGCCACTTTCCTTGCGCGACATCGTTTTTGTACTGGCGCCTCGCATCAACGCAGCTGGCCGTATCGCTTCCGGAAAGCGTGCTGTCGACTGGATGCTCAGCACCGATCAAAAAGAAATCGAGGCGCTCGCCAGCGAAATCAACACCGACAACACCACCCGCCGTGCGCTCGATCAAGAAAATACGGCACAGGCATTAGCGCAAATTGCATCCGATCCAAAGTTTGATATTCAATTTACAACTGTAGTTTACGATCCGAATTGGCACAAAGGTGTTGTTGGCATTGTGGCCTCGCGCTTGATCGAAACGCATTACAGACCAACAATAGTACTCACCGAGTCTAACGGAGTACTTACGGGCTCTGCGCGCTGTATGCAGCCCCTCAACCTTTACGAACTACTCGAGCAATGTCAGCATCATCTTGTGCAATTTGGAGGGCATCAATTTGCCGCTGGCCTTTCGCTCTTGCCAGAGCACCTCGACGCTTTCAAAGACGCATTTGAAACAGCTGTTGCTACAGCGCTTTCAGGCCAACAATTACAGAGGCAAATAGACATCGACACACCACTTGAATTCAAAGAATTAGGTTCGCATCCTCAGCTGCACTTTCCGCGCATCTTACAAATCCTTTCGGCCTTTGAGCCCTGTGGGCCAGGCAATCTGCACCCTGTTTTTGTTGCCAAGAACTGTTTAGTTTTGGACTATAAAGTGCTCAAAGGCGCACACCTGAAGCTCAAATTGATTCAAGAAGGTTCTCAAGTAAGCATCGATGCCATCGGATTTAATTTGGCTGCATTTGAGCAAGAACTTGCGGCCGGTGTTTTCATCGATATCGTTTTCCAAATCACGTCCAATACCTACCTGAATCGTACCACCCTGCAACTCGTGTTGCAAGATTTGTGCATGAGCGCTTAACTTTCCGTAAGTTTGCAACATGTTTACAGGTATCATCGAAGAAGTTGGGCAAGTAGTTGCCATCGATAAAGAGGCGGGCAATATCCATTTTACAATTGCCGCCGGGTTGTCGGGTCAACTTAAAATTGACCAAAGTGTGGCGCACAACGGTTGCTGCCTTACTGTTGTAGCTCAAAACGAACAACAGCATGTTGTAACAGCCATTCACGAAACCCTTCTCAAAACCAATTTAGGTACTTGGCAAGTTGGCACGCATGTCAATTTGGAGCGCTGTATGCAACTCGGCGGAAGGCTTGATGGTCATATGGTTCAAGGCCATGTAGACTGCATCGGCACTTGCACAGAAGTTCTAGACGAAAACGGTTCTTGGCGCTTTACGTTTACTCACCCAGCATCTTTTGTAACCGTAGAAAAAGGTTCAATTACTGTCAACGGTACCAGCCTAACGGTTGTCGATGCGCAAGTAGGTAGTTTTTCTGTTTGCATTATTCCGTACACCTATGAGCACACCAACTTCAAGCAAATCAAAGTAGGTGATCACGTCAATTTGGAGTTTGACATCATCGGTAAATACGTAGCGCGCTACTTGAGTTTG
>JACCDW010683721.1_pt1 | contig 11056 bp, 10 predicted proteins | sample 7449781 | NCBI WGS metagenome assembly JACCDW01 (sample SAMN15323449, study PRJNA562643) | freshwater metagenome | isolation source: river surface water | place: USA:Blue River Watershed | collected 2017-08-18
CATCAGCGCCTAGCCATCCGCCGCCTTGGATATTGCCCATGGTGATCAACTTGATGACAAATGCGATGACTGGGATTGCAATAATCCAGTAACCCAGGCGCTGATCTTTCTTGCTCTGCTGCGCCTTAATCTTCTTTGACTTACTTGCCATCACTGCCGACCTCTTCTAACTGGTTTCCTCAACGATTAATGGTAATCAGAGACTAAGTATGAGCGAGGAGCGCCCATTTCTGCCGCTTTTTCGACCTTTCCTGCGATCCAAGCCTTCATTCCACGGGCGGCGAGTGAGCGAACTATCAAATCAGCGACCGATGGATCGACGATTGCACTCATACCAATTCCGACGTTCCATGTGCGCTCGAGATCAACTTGTGGCACACCTGCGATATCGGCAAGGAATTTCATCTCTTGCGGAAGTGACCATGTGGAACGATCGTAAATCGCAACCAATCCATCTGGGATAACACGTGCAGTGTTATCGGCTAATCCCCCGCCGGTGATGTGGCTAAATGTTCGGATATTAGCTTGCTGAGCTTTTATTAGCGCAAGACAATCCAAAGTGTAAATTTCGGTAGGAGTAAGAAGAACTTCACCAAGCGACTTGCTGAAATCATAATTGCGGGTGATATCAAGTGTTTGCGTTGCAATAATGTGGCGGACCAGCGAAAAACCATTGGCATGAATACCACTTGCCGGCATCGCAATAATGATATCGCCGGCTTTGACTCGGTGGGCACCTAACTGTAGTTCGGCATCAACAACGCCTGTTGCTGCTCCTGCAATATCAAACTCATCTTCCGCCAAAAGTCCTGGGTGCTCTGCTGTCTCGCCTCCGACAAGCGCGGTCCCAGCTTTCATGCAACCTTTTGCGATTCCTGAAACTATCGCTGCGATTTTCTCTGGAACAACTTTTCCGACGGCAATGTAATCCGTCATAAAAAGTGGTTCAGCTCCACACACGACAAGATCATCAACCACCATCGCCACAAGATCTTCGCCGATGGTGTCGTAGATACCCATCTGACGTGCTATCTCTGTCTTGGTACCAACGCCATCAGTAGATGTAGCAAGAAGTGGCTTCTTCATCGCTGTGAGAGCTGATGCATCAAATAATCCGGCAAAGCCACCGATCCCGCCCATAACCTCTGGTCGGGATGCTCGTGCAACCGATGCCTTCATCAATTCAACGGCGCGATCCCCTGCATCAATATCTACTCCAGCATCTTTATAGGTAGCCATCGCCTTAGCCCTCCACAATCTCTAAACGGGTCTTACCTTCAGATAAATCAGCTGGGATTGCAATCGGATATTTACCTGAGAAACAGGCGGTACAGAGCTTATTTTCAGGGACTTTAGTGGCTTCGATTAAGCCGGCTTCAGATACAAATCCCAAAGAATCTGCGCCGATGGATAAGCGGATTTCCTCAACGGTCATCTCGGCGCCAATCAACTCTGCGCGAGTCGCAAAATCGATTCCGTAGAAGCATGGCCACTTTACTGGTGGAGACGAGATGCGTACGTGGATTTCGAGCGCTCCTGCTTCACGGAGCATCTTCACAATTGCCCTCTGAGTATTTCCACGAACGATTGAATCATCGACTACGACAATTCGCTTCCCTTGAATAATCTCACGCAATGGATTGAGCTTGAGTCGAATACCCAATTGACGAATAGTCTGCGAAGGTTGGATAAATGTTCGGCCTACATAAGAATTTTTCACTAAGCCAAGACCAAATGGGATTCCTGACTCTTTTGCAAAACCAATTGCAGCCGGAGTTCCTGATTCAGGGACTGGAATTACAAGATCAGCATTGACAGGTGATTCGACCGCCAAGCGGCGGCCAATCGCTCCGCGCACGGAATGAATTCCCTGTCCGGCGATTGTCGTATCAGGTCGTGCTAAATAAACGTACTCAAATATGCAACCCTTTGGATCGGGCGTGCCCCACATTGTTGAGCGAACACCATCTTCATCAATCGCAATAAATTCACCTGGTTCGATTTCTCGTACAAAATCTGCACCGACGATATCGAGTGCAGCAGTTTCTGACGCGACTGCCCATCCCTTTTCAAATTTTCCTAGAACGAGCGGGCGAACGCCATTTAGGTCACGTGCTGCATAGAGAGTCGTTTCATCCATGATGACCAATGAGAAAGCGCCTTGCAGAAGTGGAAGAACGGCCACAATATTCTCTTCAATGGTTTCGTGATCTTGCAGGCCGATGAGCGCAGTCATGATTTCGGTATCAGTTGTCGCACCGCGGCCTAACTTGGGCGATTCAGGTTCGAGTTCGCGGACTAGATCAAATAGTTCACCAGTGTTGGTCAGATTTCCGTTATGGCCTAAAGCGATTGTGCCGTACTTAGTTGGGCGCAAGGTTGGCTGAGCATTGACCCAAGTGCTTGAGCCAGTGGTGCTGTATCGACAGTGTCCGATAGCGATTTCTCCCTTGAGTGAAGAGAGGTCGCTCTCGGTAAATACCTGGGAGACAAGGCCCATATCTTTGAAGATGACGATACGTTCGCCATCGGATGTTGCGATACCCGCTGACTCTTGTCCGCGATGTTGAAGCGCGTAAAGGCCATAGAACGTTAACTTGGCAACCTCTTCACCAGGGGCATAGACGCCAAAGACGCCACACGCATCTTGCGGTCCTTTATCTTCATCAAGGAGGTTGTGATTGAGATTTCCATCAGCTCTACGATTCATTGCGCGCTCCTGTAAGAGGAAGTAAGTGACTTAGATCTGCTCGAACACCTGAAGCAAAAATTAGGCCGTCGTTATATGCATCGGACCAGGTTCTCTGACCTGACACAAGTTGCAACCATACCTGCGCATCCATCTCAATCACATTGGGGGGAGTACCTCGGGTGTGCTTAGGACCATCGCCACATTGCACCGCAGCGTATGGAGGAATTCGTACCTCAATCGCCTTACCCGGGTACTTATCCGCAAGGAGAGCCAAAGTTGACTTCACCTCATTGAGAATTTTTGGATCGCGCATCTCTGTAATTACCCAAACAACTTCTTAAAAGTTTCAGTGTGGGCGGTGCGAAGTTCATTGAGCGAGATTGAGGCGTCATTAATGACAAGCGCATTGCCTCCCGTTGTACCTATTCTGGTTAATGGGATTGATTTCTTGGTAGCGAGCGCTTCGAGCTCAACCACCTTGGCACTTGTCACTGCAACAACTACTCGCCCAGGCGTTTCACTTAAAAGTGATATTCCGGGATTGTCGAGAGTGATAGTTGCGCCAACGTTATGGCGAAGCACCATCTCAATCAGCGAAATCGCTAAACCACCTTGGCTCAGGTCATGAGCTGCGGTAAAGAGTGCGCTCTGATTTGCTGCTACCAAGAGATCAATCAAGCGCATCTCTCGTTGTAGGTCAGCGGTGGGAGCAACTCCCCCTCGCATTCCGTGGATGTAGGCCCATTCACTGCCGGAGAGGTTCTCGTCAGTTGTACCGAGCAAGAAGAGCTCTAAACCAGCGTCTTTAAAGGACATTGGAGTACGGGTGCGAACATCCTGGATGACCCCGAGAACACCGATGACTGGCGTTGGCAGAATCGCGGTAGAGCCGGTCTGGTTGTAGAACGAGACATTTCCGCCAGTGACCGGTAATCCCATTTCAAGACATCCATCTGCCAATCCGCGTACAGATTCAGCGAATTGCCACATCACGCCAGGATCTTCTGGCGAACCGAAGTTAAGGCAATTAGTAACAGCAAGTGGCTTAGCACCGGCAGTTGCAATATTACGAGCCGCCTCTGCGAGGGCCAACTTCGCTCCTTCATAGGGATTGAGATATGACCAGTTGGCATTTGCATCAGTTGCAACGGCAACACCGAGATGAGTCTGCTCATCGATACGCACCATGCCAGAGTCATCTGGCTGAGATTGGATTGTATTTCCTTGGACATAGCGATCATATTGATCGGTGACCCAGGATTTATCGGCCAAGTTGGGAGTTGCCGCAACTGTAAGGATTGCAGCTTTGATTTCCTCTGCTGTGACAGGAAGGGGTGGATTGATTATTTCTTGTGCAACTTGCTTGATGTAATCAGGCTCTGCCAGTGGTCGGTTATATACCGGTCCGTCGTGAGCGACCGTGCGAGGAGGTACATCGACAATCAGTTCACCATTAAATGTAATCTCAAGGTGAGTTCCATCAGTAACTTCACCAATCACGGTAGAAGTCACATCCCACTTCTTACAGATTTCGAGGAAGCGATCAATCTTTGATGGCTCAACAATTGCACACATGCGCTCTTGCGATTCAGACATCAAGATTTCCTCAGGAGATAATGAAGGATCGCGCAGCGGTACTTTATCCAGCTGCACCTTCATGCCGCCTGATCCACCTGACGCCAACTCGGAAGTTGCACAAGAAAGTCCTGCACCACCGAGATCTTGAATACCGACTACGAGATCTTCGGCAAAAATCTCAAGCGAGCATTCGATAAGAACTTTCTCTACAAACGGATCTCCTACTTGAACGGCGGGACGCTTTGCCGGACCCTTCGATTCAAAGGTCTCTGAAGCAAGAACAGAGACGCCGCCAATGCCATCGCCACCGGTCTTTGCCCCGTATAAAACAACGAGATTTCCAGCTCCAGCTGCCTTGGCCAACTTGATATCACTATGTTTCATGACACCAACACAGAGCGCATTGACCAGAGGATTGCCAAGGTAGGTCTCATCAAAGACAACTTCGCCACCAATATTAGGTAGACCTAAACAGTTTCCATATCCACCCACACCTGAGATAACGCCAGGCAGAACGCGACGAGTATCTGGTGCATCTGCTGGACCAAAGCGAAGTGGATCCATCACGGCAATTGGGCGGGCGCCCATCGTCAGGATGTCGCGAACGATTCCACCAACACCCGTGGCTGCACCTTGGTAAGGCTCGATATACGAAGGGTGGTTATGTGACTCGATTTTAAAGGTCACTGCATAACCTTGGCCGACATCTACAACGCCAGCGTTCTCGCCGATGCCAACTAGAAGTGCATCGGACTTAACCGCTTTCTCACCAAATTGCTTGAGGTGAACCTTGGAAGATTTATAAGAGCAATGTTCAGACCACATGACTGAATACATCGCGAGCTCGGATGATGTTGGACGGCGCCCAAGAATCTTCTTGATACTTGCATACTCATCTGGCTTGAGGCCGAGTTCTGCAAATGGTTGCGGTGTATCTGGATTTGCTTTTGCAATTGCAACAGTGTCTAGAGCCATCGTTATTTCACCATCGCTTTCAAAACAGAGGTAAAGAATCCAAGGCCATCAGTACCAGGGCCGGTTAATGCATCGACAGCATGCTCTGGGTGTGGCATCAATCCAACAATGTTGCCGCGTTCATTTGAAACACCAGCGATGAGATTGCGAGAGCCATTGGGATTGTCGCCGACATATCGAGCCACAATTCGACCTTCGCCTTCCAGCATCTTCAATGTCTCATCGTCGCATTGATAAGAGCCTTCGCCATTTTTAAGGGGAATGACAATCTCCTGATCTTTCGCATAAGAGCTAGTCCAGGCCGTGTTGTTATTTTCAATGCGAATCTTCTGATCAGTACAGAGGAAGTGCAGATGTTGATTGCGAGTCAGAGCCCCTGGAATCAAGTGCGCTTCTGCAAGGACTTGAAAGCCGTTGCAGATTCCCAGTAGCGGCATCCCGCCCTTGGCCGCCGCGATGAGCGGCTCCATCACTGGAGAAAAGCGCGAAATAGCGCCACAACGCAGGTAATCACCGTATGAAAAGCCGCCGGGCAGGATGACTGCATCGACGCCTTTCAAATCTGCATCATCGTGCCAGAGCTCGATTGCTTCGCCGCCGGCGTAACGAACTGCGCGAGCGGCATCTCGATCATCGAGGGTTCCCGGAAAGGTAACAACACCAATCTTCATATTGATTACTTCTCCACTCGAACGGTGAAATTTTCAATAACTGGGTTGGAGAGCAAGACTTCAGCGGCCTTCTCAACTTCCGCCAACTGTGCTGGAGTTGGCTCGCCGTCGACTGTGATCTCAAAGCGCTTTCCTTGACGAACATCGGTAGCGAAGGTAAAGCCAAGACGAGGCAACGCTGAAGCTACTGCCTTACCTTGTGGGTCGAGAATCTCTGGTTTCAACATTACATCCACCACGATTGTTGCCATTTTCTTTATCTCCTTCGCGCGTTGAGGGTTAAAACTTTGATCCAGTAATACGTTCGTACGCTTCTTCATATCGAGCTGCTGTCTTCTCGATAATCTCTTGTGGTAGCTCAGGTGGTGGAGATTTCTTATCCCAGCCACTTGTGGTCAACCAATCACGGACAAATTGTTTGTCATAGGAAGGTTGTGACTTGCCAGGTTCCCATCCGGCAAGTTCCCAGAAACGAGATGAGTCAGGGGTTAAGGCTTCGTCACCGAGCGTTACTGAGCCTTCAGAGTTTGCACCGAATTCAAATTTTGTATCTGCCAAAATTATTCCGCGGCCCAGGGCGTACTCAGCGGCTGTGTCATATAACTTGAGTGTGAGGTCTCGAAGTTCACTCGCAATATCTTGCCCAACAATTTTTGCCGCGCGCTCAAAATCTATGTTGATATCGTGATTACCGACCTCTGCCTTCGTTGCTGGCGTGAAGATTGATGATGGAAGTTTTGATCCATCTACTAATCCATCTGGTAGAGAATTTCCGCAGACTGCGCGGTTCTCGTTATATTCGACGAGACCGCTACCTGTGAGATAGCCACGAGCAACGCATTCAATTTCAAACATCTCGAGTGGTTGAACAATGACTGCTCGATCGATAACAGACTTTGGAACATCTTCCGTGATGATGTGATTAGGGACAATATCTCCCAATAGCTCAAACCAGAAGAGCGATAATTGGGTCAAAATTGCGCCCTTATTAGGGATTTCTGAGGGCAGAACCCAATCAAAGGCAGAGATACGATCCGATGCAACAAGGAGAATTTCACCCTCATCGTTGCTGTAGAGATCACGTACCTTGCCAGTACGGATATGTGTCCACCCATCAATGATTGGCGCAACAGGTGCGCCCGCTGCCCCAAATCCACTCATCGAATAGAACCTGGCTTATATGTTGCTGCTGCAGAATATTTCTTAGTTATTGTTTCGATTCGAGCAATCACGCGTGAAACTTGTTCGCGCGCATCCCCTGTAAATTCAATTGGATTACCAATAAGTGCATCGAGCTCGGCTCGAGTAAATGGAACTCGATCGTCTTCGGCAAGAGCTTCAAGCAAGTTATTGCTCTTGCCTTCACGCATCCCGAGTGCTGCAGCAACTGCATGCTCTTTGATTGCCTCATGTGCAACTTCACGACCAACGCCTGCTTTGACTGACGCCATCAAAATCTTTGTTGTCGCAAGAAACGGTAGGTAACGATCTAGTTCGGCATCAATGACTGCTGGGAATGCGCCAAATTCGTTGAGTACTGTCAGCATGGTTTCGAGTAGACCATCCATCGCATAGAATGCATCTGCGATGGCAACTCGACGAACAACGCTGCAAGATACATCGCCCTCATTCCATTGATTGCCAGCGAGCTCAGAGACCATCGAGGCATACCCGCGCAGAATGACAGTCAAGCCATTTACTCTTTCACAAGAACGAGTATTCATCTTGTGTGGCATTGCAGAAGACCCAACTTGGCCAGCCTTGAAACCTTCTGTGACAAGCTCAGCACCGGCCATCAAACGAATGGATGTAGCCAGCGAGGAAGGAGCGGATGCGAGCTGAACGAGCGTTGTTAAGACTTCATAATCAAGTGAGCGTGGGTATACCTGACCGGTGGAGTCAAGTACGCGGTCGAAACCAAGTTCTGCTGCAATCGATGACTCGAGTTTCTGATGAATATCTGAACTGCCCAATAAATCAATCGAATCTTGCGCAGTACCGACCGGCCCCTTAATTCCACGCATGGGATAACGGCTTTGAAGGCTCTCCAAGCGTTCGTAGGCATAGAGCAACTCTTCTGCCGCTGAGGCAAAGCGCTTACCTAAAGTTGTAATTTGAGCCGGCACGTTATGTGAACGTCCTGCAATGGGGCGCTCTGCGTATAGCGCCGCCTTTGCACCAAGCTGAGCCAAGAGTGCAACAACTTTGTCGCGAACAATATTGAGACCATCACGGATCTGAAGCGCTTCAATATTCTCGGTTAAGTCACGCGATGTCATTCCAGCATGAATCGCCTCGTGTCCAGCGAGTGCATTGAACTCTTCGATGCGGGCCTTAACATCATGACGAGTAACTTTTTCGCGTGCATCTATCGAAGCGAGATCGACTTTGCCGATAACTTTTTCATAGTCGGCGATGACTGAAGCTTCAATCGGGTGGCCAAGTTGTGACTGTGCGCGAGCAACAGCAATCCACAACTGACGCTCTGCAATAATCTTCTGTTCAGGTGCAAAAACTTTACGCATCTCATCTGATGCATAACGGTTAGCCAATACGCTCATTGGTTATTTCCCCTTACTTGCTATGAGTGCGATATCTGAACGGTAAAAAGATTTATCAAGGTTAATCTGAGAAATTGCTTCGTAAGCTTGGTTGCGTGCTTGCGCGAGTTCGCTGCCTATTCCGGTAACAGTGAGAACGCGACCACCACTTGAAAGAAGGTGACCATTAGATGCTGTGGTGCCGGCGTGATAGATATAGGCCTCAGAAGAAGCGGGGAGTGAGATCTCAGCACCGATCTTTGGTGACTCTGGATATCCTTCTGAGGCAAGCACGACTGTGACTGCGCTTTCATCGCGCCAATTCAAAACTGTGTCATCTAAATTATCAGTCGCTGCGTTGTAGAGCAGAGTTGCCAGCGGTGTTTTTAAACGTGGTATCAATACTTGGGTTTCAGGATCGCCAAAGCGAGCATTAAATTCAATTACCTTCAATCCATTCTTCGTCAGCGCAAGACCGGCATATAACAAGCCTACGAAAGGGGTTCCGCGCGCCGCCATCTCAGCAATCATTGGCGCAAGAACCTTTTCATAAGTCTCTTCCACAATATCTTCAGGTGCCCACGGCAATGGTGAGTAAGCGCCCATACCTCCGGTATTTGGTCCTTCATCACCGTCATATGCGCGCTTAAAATCTTGTGCAGGTTCCATCGCCAAAATATTGCGACCATCGGAGATACCAAAGAGTGAAATTTCTGGACCGTCTAAGAACTCTTCGATTACAACTCGTTCACATGTCAGTGCATGCTTGAGCGCGACATCGCGATCAAGAGTTACAACAACGCCTTTTCCCGCAGCAAGTCCATCATCTTTGACTACATATGGAGCACCAAATGTATCTAGCGCTCTCTCAATTTCGCTCTGGTTAGTGCAAGTAAAACTTTGTGCAGTAGGCACGCCAGCATCACGCATAACACCTTTTGCAAAGTCTTTTGAACCTTCAAGTTGCGCTGCTGCTTTGGACGGACCAAAGACTGGAATACCAATTGCCCGAATTGCATCTGCCGCACCATTGACGAGCGGAACCTCCGGGCCAATTACAACTAGATCTACTGTCAGAGATTGTGCAAGTGATGCAAGTGCTGCGTTATCGGTTACAGAAACTGGATGAAGAGTTGCAAGCTCGGCAATTCCAGGATTTCCGGGAGCTGCATGAAGTTCAGTACATGCTGAGTCTGCTCGTAGCCCTAGTGCAAGTGCGTGTTCGCGACCGCCACTTCCGACTAGGAGGATTTTCATGGCCTAGATGAAATCCTTTACGACGATTGTTTGGTCACGCCCGGGACCTACGCCGATAGCGCTCATCGGGGCGCCCGAGATTTTCTCAAGGAAGGCAACGTAATCTTGTGCATTCTTCGGTAGATCTGAGAGCTTGCGTGCCGCCGAGATGTCTTCGGTCCAGCCAGGAAGATATTCGTAGATTGGTTTTGCATGATGGAAATCAGATTGTGAAGATGGAAGTTCTTCTACACGCTTTCCATCAATTTCGTAAGCAACACATACCGGAATCTGCTCCCAGCCAGTGAGGACATCAAGTTTGGTGAGGAAGAAGTCGGTCAATCCATTGACGCGTACCGCATAGCGAGCGATTGGTGCGTCATACCATCCACAACGACGGGCACGACCGGTTGTTACGCCGACTTCACCGCCGATAGTACGAAGTTTTTCACCGTCTTCATCGAAGAGTTCAGTCGGGAACGGGCCAGAGCCAACTCGAGTTGTGTAGGCCTTTACGATTCCAATGACTGTATCAATCTTTGTTGGGCCGATACCTGAACCGGTGCAAGCGCCGCCCGCAGTTGGATTTGATGAAGTCACAAATGGATAAGTTCCATGATCTACATCGAGCAGAGTTCCTTGTGAGCCCTCGAGCAATACGCGCTTACCTGCTTTGAGTGCCTGGTCAAGAAGAAGAACAGTGTCAGCAACATATGGGCGAAGAATCTCGGCATACTCAAGGTACTCAGCGAGAACATCATCAACTGAAATATCTTTACGGTTAAATACCTTGATTAAAATCTGGTTTTTATCGCGAAGTGCCCCTTCAAGCTTCTGGCGAAGGATTGATGGATCGAAGAGATCTTGAACGCGGATTCCGATGCGATTAATTTTGTCAGCATAGGCTGGACCGATTCCGCGACCGGTTGTACCAATCTTTGATTTACCTAAGAAGCGCTCTGAAACCTTATCGATAGTGCGGTGGTAAGGAGTAATCAAGTGCGCATTCGTTGAGATAACCAACTTGCTGCAATCAATGCCACGCTCTGTCAATCCGTTAATCTCTTGCAACAGCACTGCTGGATCAATCACAACACCGTTTGCAATGACAGGAACAACATTTGGCGAGAGGATTCCTGAAGGTAGCAAGTGAAGTGCGTACTTCTGATCGCCGATAACAACTGTATGTCCAGCGTTATTTCCGCCTTGATAACGAACTACATAATCGACGCGATCGCCGAGCAAGTCGGTAGCTTTACCCTTGCCCTCATCACCCCACTGTGCTCCCAGTAGAACTAATGCAGGCATGGATAAAGCCTCTCCGACTCGTAGGTTGAACTAATTATTTAAGAAGTGATGTTCCG
>JACCDW011291344.1_pt1 | contig 11054 bp, 6 predicted proteins | sample 7449781 | NCBI WGS metagenome assembly JACCDW01 (sample SAMN15323449, study PRJNA562643) | freshwater metagenome | isolation source: river surface water | place: USA:Blue River Watershed | collected 2017-08-18
AGTCCACTCCATCAATGAGAAAAGTGCATTGAACGGCGCGGAATTTACACTTCCCGACCTGCCTTTTTAAAGATATTTCTCTGGTTTTCCAGTGAAAGTGCCGGTTTCTCCCCCCATTTTCCGGCAAAAGTCCCGCGGATTTCCGTGGGACTTTATTTTTCACTTTGGTTTTACCACATTCTTGAAACCATTGACCTGATTTGACAGAAAAGTTTCCCACAGTGTCCACCAAACGACTAAAAGTTTAATTACTTTTGACAAGTTTGTCAATAGCAACTTGAACAAGTTATGGTAATAGAAACTAGTATGGGAAATTATTTGCAAAATCTTCGCAAAGAACGAAAGATGTCATTGAGAGACGTTGCTGATCACATCGGTATTGACATCTCGATGCTTAGTAAAATTGAACATGGAGAAAGACAACTTCAAACTCACATGGTTAAACCAATTGCAGACTTATTCAATCTGAAATATCGAGAACTTCAAATTCAGTTTTTGAATCAAAAAATAATGCAGGAATTTGGAGACGAACCATTTTTAAATGAAGCATTACAAATTTTAGCAACGTCAAATAAATAAATGGCATTCAACGAAAACTCAAGAGTAAAAATACCTACCATACTGCATTTGTGCAGCTTGGGGTATGAGTATATGCCATTATCAAAGGCCAAATGGGATGTAAACACTAACATTTTCTCAGAGATATTTGAAGAAAGCATGAGGAAGCTGAATCCCAATATGGAAGCAGCTGATTTCAGAATTCTATTAGATAACATAAATCTTGCTCTGGACAATGAAGATCTTGGAAAAAGCTTTTACGAGATGCTCACAAATACATCCGGACACACATTAATTGACTTTCAAAATTTCAAAAACAACACATTACATGTTGTAACTGAATTGCCTTGCATAAATGGAGATGAAGAATTTAGACCGGATATAACCCTGCTCGTAAATGGGCTGCCATTGGTTTTCATAGAAGTAAAGAAACCCAATAACCTCGATGGCATCCAGGCAGAATACAAGCGCATACAATCACGATTCGCGAATAAGAAGTTCCGAAAATTCATCAATATCACACAGTTGATGGTGTTTTCCAATAACATGGAATATGCTAATGACGGCTCTCAACCTTTGCAAGGAGCTTTCTATGCGACAACAGCATACGGTGATGTGAAATTTAATTATTTCAGAGAGGAAAATACTTTTAACCTTGCTGAATTACTTATTCCTATTTCAGAGGAAACTGAAACAGGCATTCTCAAGGACAATAATTTGGTAAGCATTAAAAATTCACAGGAGTTTTTAACTAATAAATTACCTACAACACCAACCAACCGTATTTGCACTTCACTATTTCAAGCGGAGAGACTTTCGTTTATGTTGCAATACGCAATTGCCTATGTTAAGTCTGACAAAGGACTTGAAAAACATGTGATGCGATACCCTCAATTATTTGCGACCAAAGCAATTGAGTGTAAACTGAGTGAAGGGGTCAAAAAAGGAATTATCTGGCATACACAAGGTAGTGGAAAGACTGCTCTTACATATTACAATGTAAAGTACCTAACCCATTATTTCAGAGACCGTAATATAGTTCCTAAGTTCTATTTTATAGTTGACAGGCTGGATCTGTTGATTCAGGCTGGAAGAGAATTTAAAAGCCGAGGACTGGTAGTTCACAACATTAATTCTCGTGACGAATTTGTAAAGGATTTAAAGAAAACTACTGCCCTTCATAACAGTTCAGGCAAACCGGAAATTACAGTCGTAAACATTCAAAAGTTTAAAGAAGACCGTGATGTTGTTAGTCGAAATGATTATCAAATAAACATTCAAAGGATTTACTTCCTGGATGAAGTACACCGGAGCTATAATCCCAAAGGTAGTTTTCTTGCCAACTTGAATGAATCAGATACTAACGCAATAAAGATTGGTCTTACCGGAACACCACTATTGGGCAATGACTATAACTCAAAATCTTTATTCGGTGATTATATTCACAAGTATTATTACAATGCCTCAATTGCTGATGGTTATACGCTCAGGCTCATTCGGGAGGAAATTGAAACAAGCTATAAGTTTAAATTAAAGCAAGCCTTAGAGGAAATTGACTTCCTTAAAGGACAGGGCGATAGAAAGGTAGTCTATGCCCATCCAAAATTTGTCGAGCCACTTTTAGATTATATCATCAACGATTTTGAGAAGTCCAGAATTACAATGAACGATAGCTCAATTGGAGCAATGGTTATTTGTGACTCATCGGAACAAGCCGAAAGATTGAAAGAGATTTTTGATGCGAAGTATGCCATTCAACAACTGCCAACTATGGCAATGGCAGCAGAGCCAGGAGCTTCATACAACGCTGTGCAAAAAGAACTTTGTAAAGTTCATTCATCAGCATTGATTTTACATGATGCTGGAACAAAGGACGAAAGGGAAACTTTGATCGAGGATTTCAAAACTGGAAAAATTGATATTCTCTTTGTTTACAACATGCTGCTAACAGGCTTTGATGCACCAAGACTTAAAAAGCTCTATGTAACACGAATTATTAAAGCCCACAATTTACTTCAAGCCCTAACTCGTGTAAACCGAACATACAAGAATTTCAAATACGGATATGTAGTTGATTTTGCCGATATACAGCGAGAGTTTGATAAGACTAATCGCGACTATTTTAATGAGTTGCAAAATGAATTGGGTGATGAAATGCAGCATTACTCCAATCTATTCAAGTCCAAAGAAGAAATCGATCAGGATATTAGAACAATAAAAGATGTCCTCTTTCATTACGATACGGCAAATGCAGAGATTTTCTCGCAGCAGATTTCTCAAATCAGCGACAAGAAAACAATGCTTGAATTAACCAAAGCATTGAACAACGCTAAGGACTTGTATAACCTTATTCGTTTATCAGGTCATTACGAAATGCTTGAAAAATTGGATTTTCATAAGATTACACTTCTTGCACGAGAAGCCAACAATCACCTTGCTTTAATAAATACTAAGGAAGCATTAGAGAATAATGTTGATACAACCAACCTACTAAATGTAGCCTTGGAGGATGTTGTATTTGCTTTTACCAAGCTAAAGGAAGAAGAAATGATTATTGCCGATAAGCTAAAGAATACCCTTCAAAAGACGAGGGAAATGCTTGGAGGTAATTTCGACCAACATGATCCTGTATTTATTTCCTTGAAGGAAGAACTTGAACGCTTATTCAAGAAAAAGAATTTAAGTGAGGTTTCCAAAGATCAAATGGAAGCTAATATAAAGGAGCTGGAAAAAATATACGATGAGGCAAAAGAATTGGAACGAAAAAACCAATTGCTAAAGGCTAAATACGATAACGATTCCAAATATGCTCGCCTGCACAAGCGACTAATGGAAAAGGATCCATTAACTGATAGCGAAAGCAAATTGTTTGAAGCATTACAAAGTTTGAAGAAAGAGGTCGATGCACAAATACTTCAAAATGCGAATGTTTTAGAAAACGAGAGCTTTGTTGAAAAGATGATATTGCGCTTAGTTATCAGTCAGTTAAAAAACAAATTCGATTTGCCACTAGATGCAGATCGTTCACAAGCAATAAATCACTTAATCGTAAAAGAATACATGAACGAGTACTACGGTCGTGTAGCATAAAAGCAATATGAACAGAACATTAGAATTCGAGCGAAATACTAAAGCCCTAATTGATGACCTTAAAAGCGTTTGTGCGAACTATGGTCTGGGGAATGACGGCAATGAATTTAAGATTATTACACAGGTATTCCTGTATAAATTCTTGAACGACAAGTTTGCCTTTGAGGTAAAACAATTGGATAGCAAATTAGCAAAAGCTGAAAGCTGGGAAGCTGCCATTAAAAAATATAAGAAGTCGGAATACGACATGCTTTTGATGCAGCTAAGTGAAAGTACGGCTCGTTTAAGACCGGAACATTTTATCTCTTACCTCTTTGAGAATCAAAACCAGCCAAAATTTTCAGAATTTTTTGATAGTACGCTCCTGGATATTGCTAAGGAAAATAGCGATATTTTCTCGGTTAAGACAGACGGTGGTGAGAAAATAATGCTGTTTGAGAACTTGAGCCGTTATGTGATAGATAAGAGAGATGAATTTTGTAAGGCTATTGTAAATAAGCTTGTTCACTTTTCATTCGAGCACATCTTTCATGAGAAGTTTGATTTTTATGCCACGATTTTTGAATACCTAATAAAGGACTACAATACAAACAGCGGAGGTAAATATGCCGAATATTTTACCCCTCATGCAGTTGCCAAAATCATGGCATCATGCCTGGTAACGGAAAAAGTAAAAAATGCCACTTGTTACGATCCCTCAGCTGGATCAGGAACTTTATTAATGAACCTGGCGCATGCCATTGGTGAAGATAAATGCACCATTTACTCTCAAGATATTTCGCAAAAGTCTTCAAACCTATTGCGTTTGAATTTGATTCTAAATAACCTAGTGCATTCAATACCCAATATTGTAAAGGGTAATACACTGCTTGATCCATACCACCGAGAAAAGGATGGCAAATTGAAGAAGTTTGATTTCATTGTTTCCAATCCACCTTTCAAATTGGATTTTAGTGATTTCGTAGAGGACTTGAAAACAAAGGAAAATCACGAGCGCTTTTTTGCCGGTATGCCGAATGTGCCAAAAACCAAACCGGATGGTATGGCAATATATCCAGCATTTATACAGCACATCATGTATTCTTTGAGCGATAAAGGCAGAGCTGCGATTGTTGTACCAACAGGTTTTATTACTGCTCAAAGCGGAATAGAAAAGAAAATAAGAGAGCGATTGGTAGAAAACAAAATGCTTCGAGGTGTAATCAGTATGCCCAGTAACATCTTTGCGACAACGGGAACCAATGTCAGCATACTATTTTTAGACAAAGCGAATACCAAGGGTGATATAGTATTAATGGATGCCTCAAAGTTGGGTGAAACTGTAAAAGATGGCAAAAATCAAAAGACCGTTTTACGCAAAGAAGAAGAAGATAAAATAATCAACACATTCAATCAGCATGAGGCAGTTGAAAATTTTAGTGTTGTTGTAAACTATGAGCAGATTGCTGAGAAGAATTACAGTTTTAGTGCTGGGCAATATTTTGATGTAACGATCGAATATGTTGATATAACTCCAAAGGAATTTGAATCAAAGATGAAATCCTTTCAATCAAATTTAGAATCACTTTTTGCAGAATCAAAGGAATTGGAGAAAGAGATTCAGAAACAATTAAAAGGATTGAATCTATGAGGACATATAAGCTTAGGGAGCTTTTATCCATAAAAAACGGCAAAGACCATAAGGAACTTAAAAATGGCACCATCCCCATATATGGAAGTGGAGGAATCATGCGATATGGAGATAAGGCTATTTTTGATGATGTAAGCATTCTACTTCCAAGAAAAGGAACATTATCAAACATACAATATGTAAATAAACCGTTTTGGACAGTTGATACAATATATTACTCAATAATTAATAAAGAGTTAGCTAATCCATTTTATCTTTTCAATTTTCTAAAATCACTTGACCTAAGCAAACTTAATACTGGTACGGGTGTTCCAAGTATGACATTTGATTCGTACTATAATTTGGATATTAGCTTGCCAAAGATTCAAATCCAAGAAAAAATCGCCTCTGTCCTGTCCGCATTGGACTCAAAAATCGAACTCAACAACCGGATCAATGCAGAGTTAGAGGCTATGGCCAAAACCATATACGATTATTGGTTTGTGCAGTTTGATTTTCCGGATAAAAACGGCAAGCCATACAAAAGCTCCGGTGGTAAAATGGTTTGGAATGATGAATTGAAAAGGGAGATACCGTACAATTGGGAAATAGGTGAATTAAAAGACATTGCCAATATTACAATGGGGCAATCCCCTCCAGGTGTATCCTATAATGAAATCGGACAAGGAACTATTTTCTATCAAGGATGTACTGACTTTGGTTCACGTTTTCCTACTGTTAGGCAATACACCACAGAACCAACAAGATTTGCAAAACAAGGCGACATTTTGCTAAGTGTTCGTGCTCCCGTTGGTACAATGAATATTTCTATATCCGACTGTTGTATTGGTCGTGGACTTGCTGCCTTAAATAGCAAAGATAATTGTACCCCATTTTTATTGGAAGTACTACGAAATCTCAAGCAAGTATTTGACAGGCGAAATACAGATGGTACAACCTTTGGTGCAATAACTAAAGATGATTTGTTTTCACTCAAAGTTGTAAAGCCTTCAAAAGAAATTTTAACTCAATTAAGTAATGTATTGAATCCTGTTTTTGAAAAGCAAAATACAATTGCTCTTGAAAATCAACAACTCGCTTCGCTTCGTGATTGGTTATTGCCAATGTTAATGAATGGTCAGGTGAGGGTAAATTAAGATAGGTATGAAAGCAACATCAGCTAATTTTTTAACAGTAATAAAGGGGCCAAAACAGTTTGTAATCCCAATTTACCAGCGCACATATAGTTGGCAGATAGCTCAGTGTAATAAACTTTTTAATGACATTCTTAGGATCAGTCGTGATGCTAATACTCCTGGCCATTTTATTGGATCAGTGGTTTACTTTCAAGAGAGCATACATACTGTCTCTGATGTTCCTAAGTTGTTAGTAATAGATGGACAGCAAAGGCTCACCACCATTTCCCTGTTAATTGCAGCTTTAGCTGAATTCGTCAAAGATCATCAAGTTGATATTGATACAAATTTCACTAAGCTTCAAAATTATTACTTGCTCAATGCCGAGGAAGATGGAGAACTCCGATATAAACTCCTTCTCACGAGAAGGGATAAGGATACATTAATCAACATCATCAAGGGCGTACCTCTTGTCAATGATTCTTCAGTAAGGGTTGCAGATAATTTCAGGTTTTTCAAAGAGAAAATAAATGAAGAAAATGCTCTAGATATTTACAATGGCATTCTGAGGCTGTTTATTGTTGATGTAGCATTAGAAAAGGATAAGGATAATCCACAGCTGATTTTTGAGAGCTTAAATAGCACAGGATTAGATTTATCCCAAGCCGACTTAATCAGGAACTATATTCTGATGGGTCAGGAGATAAAGCTCCAGACTGAATTGTATGAGAAGTATTGGTTTCCAATGGAACAAAGTTATGGAAATGAATATACGGCATCTTTTGACTGGTTTATGCGAGACTATCTATCAGTTAAGACTGGTACAATCCCTCGAATTGACCGGGTTTATGATAGTTTTAAGTCCTACTCAACAAGTAGCAAAGCGCCAAGCACCATTTCCGATATAGTCCAAGACATCCACAAGTTTTCAGAGTTTTATGTAAATATGGTTTTACACAAAGAGCCCGATGCCGAACTCCAAAAGAGTTTCAAAAACATTAGCAAATTAAAAGTTGATGTTAGCTATCCTTTTCTTTTACCGGTTTACAATGATTATTCAAATGGTTTAATCACAAAAGATGAATTCAAGGAAATAATTAGTTTAGTTGAAAACTATGTATTCCGAAGAGCCATTTGTGGAATACCAACAAATAGTTTGAATAAGACATTCGCCACACTTTACAAAGGCATTCAGCAAGGTAATTATTTAGAAAGTGTTCAAGCTGCGTTTCAATTAATGGATAGTTACAAGCGATTCCCTAACGATGTAGAGTTTGTTAGGGAGTTGATGGTAAAAGAGGTATATAATTTCAGAAACAGAAATTACTTGCTCAGTAAGTTAGAAAATTTCAATCGCAAAGAGCTTGTGAATATAGATGATTATACCATTGAACACATAATGCCTCAAAATCCTGATCTATCTAAAGAATGGCAAACTATGTTAGGTGATGCTTGGAAAGAAGTTCAAGAAAAGTATTTACATACCCTGGGCAACTTAACATTGACAGGATATAATAGTGAGTTGAGTGACAGGCCATTTTCACAAAAGAAAACGATACCCGGAGGATTTAATGATTCGCCAATTCGTTTGAATGAGTTTTTAAGAAAGGTTCAAACTTGGAATGCTGAAAATATTGAAGAACGAGCTAAAGAACTCGCTGAGAAGGCATGTTTAATTTGGGTTTCGCCAAATCTTACCCAGGAAACTCTAAGCAAATATGGTTACGAGGAAAAAGCCGCTGCGATCTATACTATCGAACAGTATGAGCATCTTAAAGGCGAAATGCTGGACTTATATCAGGCTTTAAAAAAGCGTATTCTCAACATTGATGCTTCAGTAAAAGAGGAGTACAAGAAAATTTATATCGCATTCAAATCATCTACCAATTTTGTGGACATCGTACCGCAAAAGGTCAGACTACAACTGTCTTTGAATATAGATTATGCAGATGTTATTGATCCAAAAGGATTATGTAAAGATGTTTCAGGACTTGGCAGGAGGGGAAATGGAGATGTTGAAGTTGGCATTTCAAACTTAAATGAACTTGAAGATGTGATGGATTTGATACAGCAGGCATTTGATAAACAATTGGAGTATCTATAAAATGGCAAAACAAATTAATCAAACATCACTTTTTGAAGAAGACTATTTGGTTAGAACTCTTGGTTCAATCGCACATTCTAACGAGGTAGCATTAACTGAATTGGTTGCTAATGCATGGGATGCTGGCGCTACTATTGTAAATGTTACTATACCTGATATAAAGGGTGATTTGCTAATTGTAGAAGATAATGGTACAGGATTATCAAGTGATGAATTTAGTAATCGTTGGATGAAATTAGGATACAATCGCCTAAAGCATCAAGGTAAAAATGTTGTATTCCCTCCTGAAATTAATGGAAAAAGGAATGCTTATGGTAGAAATGGTGTTGGTAGACATGGCTTATTGTGCTTTAATGATGAGTATAAAGTCACTACTACTAAAAACTCTGAAAAGTCAATTTTTCAAGTTTCAACTTCAAGCTCAGAACAGCCGTTTGTAATCAAGGATGTTAAAATTGAAAAAAGTGCCAAAGGTGAACACGGTACCAAATTAGAGGTTGTAGTTGAAAAAAATCTGCCAACTGAGAGTAAGATATTGGAAATTATATCTGCAAGATTTCTTCATGATCCAGCTTTCAAAGTATTTATTAATGGTAAAACGGTACCATTGGAAGAGCACTCAGGATTGATTGATAGCAGAGAAATTACTATCCGTCCCGATATTAAAATTGTTGCACATTTTATAGATAGTAAAAAATCCTCAAAGAATACAATGCATCAAGGCATCGCATTCTGGCAAAGCAATAGGCTTGTGGGAGAACCTTCATGGGTGCTTGGAAGTAATGTTGTAATTGACGGTAGAACTAGAATTGCAAAGAGATACACAATGGTTGTTATTTCTGATGATCTATCCGATTTCATTTTTGAGGATTGGTCTGGATTTAAAAAAGTGCCTGAAATTGATAATTTATTTTCTGAAATAGAAAAATACTTCAATGAAATCGTTTATCAGATTTCTAAAGATACCATTGAAGAAACGATGGATCAGGTCAAAGAAGAATTCAAATCTGAAATAGCAGAACTTAATTACCTCGCAAAGTATGAGTTGAAATTAGCCATCGAAGACCTTGCGATAAATAATCCAACTGCAAAGGTTGAAGCAATATCACTTGCTGTTAATACTGTAATAAAGCTTGAGAAGTCACGATCAGGAAAAGAATTGATTGCAAAATTGGGAATGCTTTCGGATGATGATATTCAAGGGTTAAATACTTTGCTTGATAATTGGTCTATAAGAGACGCATTAAGTGTACTAAATGAAATAGATAATCGCTTAACTGTTATTGAGGCTATAAGAAAATTATCCGGTGATGAAAATGTTGACGAACTCGCAGTTCTGCATCCTCTTGTCACTTCAGCACGCTGGCTATTTGGGCCTGAATATGAATCTTCTGAGTATGCTTCAAATCGTCAATTACACAAGGTTGTAGAAACTGTATTTGGAAAGCGTATTTCAAAGAATAGTTTTAAAAATGCCAAGAAAAGACCCGACATTGTAATGCTTGAAGACTCCACGGCATCAATTACAGGAATAGATAACATTGATTATGAAACCGGCATGTCTACTTTGAGCAAAATACTTATTATTGAGCTGAAGCGTGGTAAGTTTAAACTCTCCAGGAGTGAAAAGTTTCAAGCACAAAGCTATGTGGAAGATTTTCATGGTTGTGGAGCATTGATAGGTATTCCCTATATTGATGCATTTGTTGTTGGGGATTCATTTGATGACAAAGCAAATACGAATATCACAGTTTCAAATCAAAGCGAAGTTGAAATAGGTCGTGTACGGATAACAACTTTTAGTCAGTTGGTAGATACCGCTGAAAAACGAATGTTTGGCTTAAGAGAAAAGTTATCGGAGCGATATGATGATATTGAAGGGATGAAATTATTTGAAAAGCATACCCAAATAAATTTGAACATTTAATGAAATTCGGCTTCCGAATACCGTCACTTACAAAGCGAATCGCTGCCCGGACATCTGTTAAGCGCATAGTTCGACACAACTTGGGTTTTAAAGCGCCAAGGGGATGGGGTTGGTTGACAAATCCTAAGAAGGCTGCATATAATCGAGTTTACAACAGGACAACTACTGGATGCATGGTTACCTTGATTTGGCTTTTGAGTATGCCAATTCTTTGTATTTTCTTGATAATCAAGTTATTTTAAAGATTCTTTTTCACAATCCGGTTGATGTAACGGATAAATTCCTTTGATCCGACAACTTGTACATCCTCTAAAAATCCTAACACAAAGCGCCCTGGAGCTTGAAAGCTCTGTACCAATGCTTTGAAATAATAGCGATCAGTATCCGGGATATGTTTTACAAATGGAATGGACATCGGATACTCTTCCTTCAAGACTAAACTAGCACGCATACTCATCTGGATCTCGATTTCTTTATTCATTGTCTTCCCTTGGAAGCCAAAAATGTCCGGTTTATAGAATTCGTGTTGAGGTTCATAGACCATGGGTGAATCAAGTACCTCTACACTACCCATTCGCTCAATATTGAAGTATTTGTTTTGCTCGGTCTTTACTTCAAAGGCCGAAACTG
>JACCDW011346913.1_pt1 | contig 11053 bp, 10 predicted proteins | sample 7449781 | NCBI WGS metagenome assembly JACCDW01 (sample SAMN15323449, study PRJNA562643) | freshwater metagenome | isolation source: river surface water | place: USA:Blue River Watershed | collected 2017-08-18
AAGCCAAGTGCGGTTTCAGCGAGTTTGGCCCAAACAATCTGTTCGATATCTCGACCAATAATTGCTACGTAGCCTTCGTCGGTAGCCAAACCTAAAGTGCGCAAATGCTCGTGATAGTGCGCAAGCTGAGACGCATCTTCGAGATCTAGGCGCGCTGTGCTTTCAACACCTTGGGTGGGCAGTAGCGAATCCCAAGTTGAGAGATAAATCTTGCTCGATTTATTCTCTTCGATTGGATCATGGCTCTTTATATCTACTGGTGCCCAACGTGGTTTTCCATCGGCACCTTCGCCAACGCGAACCAATAGATCGGGACGACTTACCCGATCAGGATCACTTAATTTCGGGCGGCCGGTTAATTCAGCAATTTTCTCTTCGCAAACTGAACTAATCCACGCACCAATAATTACTTGCGCAGTTGAATTAACAAGAGCCTCAGCTGTTGTGAGCTCTTTTTCGATCTCGCCTTGCTCTTTATTAATTACAAGTACATCTAGCCCTTTGGTCAATAGATTCTCGATTACTCGAGCTTCGTGGATATCTCCTTGACGCTTTAGTTCAAGCATCATCGGTGAATCTGGAGCGCGATCAGTTAAATCAAAGCACGCGGGTGCAAATGATTTATGCAGGTATTCATGGCACTGCAGCGCGGCGCGGGCATCTAATCTCATTGCCCCGATCTTACGGGCGACTAGTGACAAAAACCCTTAATGCCGCAAAGCAGTGCGATAAACACCTAATGGATCTGCATTGGTAGCTTTAATAACCGCCTCAAGATTTTGGATCGAATCACGGTGCGAAATTAATTCGCCCACGGGTACTGCGCCGCTTGCCACAAGTTCAATGGCTTTCTCATATCGCCTAGCACCACCACGAATTCCGATCAGAGTTTGATCCATTAGAACTGCCTGCGCAAAAGTTAGCGGAAGATCGGCCGCGCCCACAGCAACAATTACTCCACCGGTGCCAACCCAATCGATTGCTAGTTGGGCACCGTTTTTTGATGAAGAAGTCTCTATCGCAACTGCTCGTTCGGAACTATTTATATGTGGCTGTAATTCCGCTGGATCGACTGCAGCGATCCCCCATGCCAATGCTTTTTCACGTCTTGCGTCAAGAGGTTCAACTAATTGAACTTTGAACTTAGCCAACAGCAATAATTTGGCAGCAACGATTCCAATCGGTCCCCCACCAATAACAATTATTGGTGCATCAATAGTTACTACTTGGCGAATTCGCTCAATTGTATGTAGCCCAACAGTGATTGGTTCAAGGACGGTGCCCGCCTCATCACTAACTGAATCGGGCAGTTCATGCAGATTCGCTTTCGGCAAAGTTAAATAAGATGCGAAAGTTCCGGGAGCAGTCAAACCTAAGAACTTATACTCTGCACATGCACTTGGCCTTCCTTTTAAACAATGTGCACATTCACGGCAACTAATCGCCGGATCTATTGCAACACGTTGCCCGGTTGAAACTATTTCGCCAACTGCATCATGCCCTAGAACAACTGGCATAAAGCCCCAATCTGCTTCATAAAGATGTAGATCAGTTCCGCAAACACCTGCTGTACGAATTTTTACCAACTCTTCACCATCTGCAGGAACCGGAATCTCAGCGGTAGTAATTGAAATCTCTCGCAATTTCCCAAGTATTGGAATTGTTCCACCAGCGGCAACAGTCATAGCCCTGATTTTATTGGGTAATTGACCCACCTGGCTATGAGGTTTACTCTTGAAATATACAGAGACCACAGGAGATTTAATGATTGAGATCGGCGTTGTTAACGAACCATCAGCAGGCTTTACCGCCCCAAATGCTAAGCGGTTAGAAGATATGGGCTTTGATTATTTATTGACGCCAGATACACAGAATTTATCAGCGGATCCTTACGGCCAGCTCTCATTGGCGGCAGCTGCAACTAAGACAATCAAACTTGGTACTGGTGTTACAAATCCAATTACTCGCGATGTTGCCGTAACAGCAAGTGCGCTTGCGACTTTGCAAATCGAATCAAATGGTCGCGCGGTCTGCGGAATGGGACGCGGAGATTCATCTGCAGCACATATTGGAAAGAAGCAAGCAACCGGTGAGCAATTGGCTTTCTATGCAAACTCAATCCGCACCTACATCGCAGGTGGCACTGTTGATCGCGACGGGACCCAATCAGCAATGCGTTGGATTAAGCCTGGCGATGTTCCACCTGTGCCAATCGATATCGCATGTACCGGACCTAAAACAATCGAACTTGCTGCCGATGTTGCAGATCGGGTTTCTTTCGCAGTAGGTAGCGCACCAGAGCGTTTGCAATGGGCGATGGATATCTTTAATGCGCGCATGGCAGTAAATGGTCGTGATCGCAGCTCTGTAAATGTTGGCGCTTACATCAACTTAGTCTGCGACCCAGATGAACAACGCGCAGTTAACTTGGCGCGCATGGTAACTGGCATGGTTTCGCACTTTGCCGGAATGAAGGCATCGCCTACTGAGCATTTGCCCGAACAGATAAAGGGCATCGCCGAGAAGATGAAATCAGATTACGACATGAAGCATCACGCTCAAGATGCTGGTTCCCACCTAAATATGATCGATGATGAATTTGTGCGCTGGATGGCTATCTGTGGCCCAGTTGATTTATGCGTTGAAAAGCTAAGCAATTTGATTGATATGGGGCTGCAGCATGTCTATCTATTGGGTGGCTCGCCATATGCCGAACCTCATGGCAAGCGCATTACTGGTGTAGTAGATATGTCTGAACTCTTTGCGGCCGAGGCAATGCCGCAAATTCGCAAAGCTTACGCACACGTTTAATTCTTAAATTAAAAAGTGGGAGTGACCAATTGGCCACTCCCACTTTTCTATTTACTTTTCTTTACTCACCAAATTATTTGGCGTTATTGGTACACCAATTTGCCCAAGTTAGATCAGCACCGGCTGTGCCTTTGCCCTTGAGTTGGCTATTAAAGAAGGCAGACCAAGAAGTCTGGTTCTTCCAGAGCGGGATGAAGCGATCGGCTGAAGAGCCGGCCATTACTGGCGCAGTAGCTGGTGCATAGATGTATTGAGCATCGGTAGCGATAACTGCATCACGTAACCACTTCTCAACTTTGTTCCAAGTTGAAAGCGTCCAAGCACGTGCGTGATAGATCGCATGGATGCCAGTTGCTGCTTCACCGATACATGTAAATGGTGGCATTGGTGAAACACGTGCCCAAGAGTTATAGAACGGAGCTGGTCCAGATGGAACTCTGGCTTCACCTGCTGCATTCTTAGGCAACATTCGCATCTGTCCTGGCTTTGAAATCCAGAAGTCGAATGCTTCAAGACCGGTATAGCGAGCGGTAGTTCCAGTGAACTTATCTGAGGCACGTGATGTGTAGCCAGTTGCAAAACCAAATGGATCTTTGATTCCGTAACGACCGTCATCATCTAGACCATAATTCAGTGGAATATCCGATACGAATACCTTTGTTCCATCACCAAGCGTTGTTGGTGGACCAACAGGTGCCTCTACCTGTGCAGGTGTTCCGATCGCTGCTGGAACTCCATACAGAACGCCATTCTTGACCCGGTAGACGCTGTTAACTGTGTCATTGAGAATTGGTACTACTGGATATGTTTTTCCATCATAAGAACTCTTCCAAGTTGTAAGAATCTTGGTTGGATCTGCTGGATCTGTGTAAAAGAGAATTTCTCTTGAAATCAAATAGATATATTCACCGTTACGAACAAGCTTGCGAACGTTATATCCCTCGAGATTCCAAAGTTTTGCTCCTTGTCGCATACCTGGTGCAGCAGGGCCACCGCCTGGAACTTGCGCGTATACAGTGCCGCTGATGCGGAAATACATCTCTTTGCCATCTGGACGACCGGCATATTGCAGAGCTAACTTCTGATCATCGCTCTTAATCGTTAGGTAGAGCGCTCCGACTGAACCATCATCTGCGCTTGCTTGTGCTGGTATTGAAATTAAACCAGCAACAAGTGCTGCACTTAATCCAATGATTTTTATCTTCCTCATTAAATCTCCTCCTCAAGAGATCGCTCATTAAATGAGCGTTGAGTAAGGAAACTCTCAAGGTTTATTGAAAGCAACAACCAAGTGGTAACGAATTTATTACGCGCTCAGTTTTGTTCCACTATGCGAAAAAGCTTAGGCTCGGGCGGGGACTCCGAAGTGATAGCCGGTTGCTTCATTCATGTGAAGTTCGCGAAGTTTCAAATCTCCGGCCATCTGCTTAATGGCAGCGTTTGATTTCTTGAGCACAAACGCCCGATTCTCATCGGCGCCCATTTCCATCTCCATCGCTGCGGAATGGTTGCGAGCGATAATTCGATCGTTGAGCGGCTTTTGAATTCGATGGAACTCAGCTAGCGCTAATTTAACGGCTTCGGGATTACTGATCTCATCTGGTTCTGGAATCAACGGAATTAGCGCTTTTAGGCTAGCTATTCCCATGTTTAAGCCTTGTCCACGAGCCGGATGAATGGCATGTGCTGCATCTCCAATTAGAACAACATTTCCAATTGCATAATCAATCGCATGAATCATACGAACTGGATAGAAGCCAGCTAGTTCAAGCTCGCAATCCGAAAGTTCAGGCGCAATGCTTCCAACAATTCGCTGGCGATCTTCATTAGTGGATTTCTTCCACCAAGGAATCCCTTCATCGGCAACTGGCATAGTAACTTTAATTGTGCCATCCATACGTTGTTGAATAACTAACTGTCCATTGTCGCCGGCATATCTAAAGAAGTAGTTATCTGGGGCAAGTGAGGCAGGACGATCGGTAAAGAAAGCAACCATTGGATGGTTGTATGGATGCTCAAAACAAGGAACTCGTAACTTCTCGCGAACTGTAGATGACGCGCCATCACAAGCAATAATCATATGGGCGCTAATCTGGACTTCATCGCCTTCACGATTTGTTGCTAATACATTAGTGACATTGCCATCGGTTACTTCAAGATCTTTTACTGAATATGGTTGCAAGAGCACAAAACCTGGCTCGGTTTTCGCAAAGTTCATAAATGTTGGTGTGATTTTCTCGTGATTAATCACCAAGAAATATGGATAAGGAATTCCCATCTCGGTGTATTCAGCAGAAAGTAAAGTCTCGCCATCGGATGATCTAAATTGATGACCGATTCGCTTTGTCGCACCAGCTGCAAAGAAATGTTCTAAAACGCCCCATTCAGCAATTGCTTCAACGTTGACTGGTGAAATGTGATCGCCACGCGCTGTGTCTAGAGGACCGCCAGTGCCTTGATCGATACAGATAACTCGATGGCCAGAGTTAACGAGGGCTGCACCCATGGCGGATCCGGAGACACCGCCACCGATAATTAGGATATCTGCGTACATTTTCATGTATTTATTTAAGCGGAAAAGTCAGGCAAGGCAACAGTTGAAAACTGTGCCAACACTCACGCAAGCGTTGAGAATGGAACGCTATCTCTCATTCTTGCCATCTTCGAAGCCGCGTAAATATCCACGCCGCTCGGCCATTTCCGCGCCCAATCCGAACATATCTTCTTCAGATGGGCGAACTACCGACCTCGCGCCTGGACCATCTTCGATAGTTACATATTGCGCTAAACCACGAACCAGAACGACTGGAATCTGATCTAACTTTCCTTTTACTAATTCAGCAGTGCTTGCAATTTCATCGGCAACGGCGGTTACTGATTGCTCAAGAGTTCGCCCCGCAGCATCCTTTTGGCCCCGGTAATCAAGCAGAGTTGTAACACCTGCTACCCCAATTGCATTATCTGTTAAACCCAGACGCCAAGCTCTGCCCATAGTGTCGGTAATTATCACACCAATCGGTTTTGCCACTTTTTCAAATTCTGCCCGTAAGTTTCGTGCACTTAAATCACTATCGATCGGTAACTTAAGAATCATTCCTTTAGGCGCATTAGATGCATCGACACCCGCTGCAGCCATGATCAAGCCATGCTTGGTTTCGACAATTTTAGTTGTTCCGCGTTGGGCAATAATTCGAACTGTTTCTTCATCAATGATAGCTTCGCGGGTATTGCTTGGAACCATTTGCCCTTCAGCTTTGCTAACGACTTTACTGGTTATTACCAGGATGTCATTTGCTTGCAAAGTGGGACCAGCTTGAACGGCAGCGAGAATATGCGCTGCCAGATCATCGCCCGGATTAATCTCAGGAATACCAGCGATGGGATGAACGCTAAAGTCTCTAGTCATCTGATCATTGCAATCGCTCGGGCTGCAATCTCTTTAGCAGCTAAGTCATCAACCATTAATAATGGAGCGCTCTCGCATTTGATGCCCAGCTCGGAAATTGCAGTTACTTGATCTGCATCGCTATCGGCGATTAACCAAGCATCTAGCAAGTCGCCGTACTGCGCAGCAACACTGGTAGCGCTTGTCTCTAGCCCTAAGGCAGTTAAACACTTATCAGCCATGCCGAGAACTGGATTGCCACCAATAATTGGCGATACTCCGACAACTGGTGCTTTGGCGTTACTTATCGCCTCGCGGATTCCTGGAATCTGCAGAATCATTCCGATCGAAACAATTGGATTACTAGGCGGCAGAATAATTAAATCGGCTTCATTAATCGCTGTAAGTACTTCAGGTGCTGGCTTTGCGCTTTCAGCACCGGTTAGTTTAAAACCTGTCGTAGCCAGTGCTGCCCGATGTTTAACCCACCATTCTTGGAAATGAATCGGTTCGCCATCTACTAATTGCACTTGGGTTTCCACGTAATCATTTGTCGCCGGCATGATCTTCATTGCGATGCCCCATTTGGCACATTGCATCTTCACGATTTCACTAAGCGCGACTCCGGAATTTAATAAGTTAGTGCGCCAAATATGTGTTGCATAATCTTTATCGCCCAAATTAAACCATTGAGTTTGACCTAGATAACTTGCCAGTTGTTCTTGAACAACCCAACTTTCATCTTTTCGACCCCAGCCACGAACTAAATCTGATTCGCCCGCTAAGTTATAGATCACTGAATCTAAATCAGGGCAGATGCGCAGTCCATGCATGGTGATGTCATCACCATTATTTACAACTACTGAGATTTCTAAATTCTCAATTAACCGTAAACCCTTAAGGAAACGAGCGCCGCCAATTCCACCTGCCAAGGCAACTACTTTTAAGGGCGCGCTCACGGGTACGATAATACGGTGACCAGTGCCAGCAACCCCAATGAGCCATGGTCAGTATTCCTGCCCCTGAAACACTTTGCTGCTGGAAAGTCTCGATTGGGCACAATTCCTGCAGATTTTAGGATTTCGCTGATTAAAGCGATGGCGAGTGACTTAATTGATGCGCTGCTGCAGGTTTCAGATATTGCTTCGATCACCGTAGTTGGCGTAGATCATCGCCTACTTACTGATGCAGCTAATCCACGACTTAGCTCTTTTGAAATAGCAGAGCCAATTGATATTAACTCTGATTTAAATATCGCAATCGGTGAGGTCAATCGAATCGCCATCTTCTTGCCTGATCTGCCGAGCATCACACCACTTGAGATTTCAGCTGCGCTGGAAATGGCTAGCCAAAACCGAACTTCATTTATCGCCGATCAAAATTCAATCGGAAGTACCGCCTTTTTTAGCACGGTTGGAAAAGTAAGCACCCACTTCGGACTCAATTCGGCTGCTGCACATCGCGCTTCCCGCGCTATTGAATTAGCTCACCCAACATTTCGGGGCATCAAGGCAGATTGCGACGACTGGTCAGATTTACTGGCGCTAAATACATCCGATTTGGGCCAAGCTACGCGCGCGTTAATGGAACATCATCTGCAGAAATAGTTTCTTACATTTAGACTGCGGTCATGACTGAACCTACTGAGCAATATCGTGGCAAAGAGCTAAAAGATTTAACTATTGGAATCGTTGGCGGAACCGGCGCACAAGGCACTGGTCTGGGCTATCGCCTGGCAAAAGCTGGTTTCAAAGTAATTCTCGGATCACGCGATGGCGCGAAAGCTGTCGCATCTGCTGCAGAACTTGGCCACGGTATTTCAGGTGCTGGAAATTCGGAATGTGCCGCACAATCTGATTTAGTTATTGTCGCAGTGCCTTGGGATAGCCATAAAGATACATTGGCTTCACTAACAGCAGAGCTTGCTGGCAAGATCGTTATCGATTGCGTAAACCCAATGGGCTTTGATGCAGGTGGCGCATATCCATTACAAGTTGCCGAAGGCAGTGCATGCGCGCAAGCACAAGGAATCTTGCCTGATAGCCATGTGGTCTCAGCTTTTAACCACGTTTCAGCTGTTTTGCTTTCAGATCAATCACTTGCTGCAGTCGATATCGACATCATGGTCGTTGGCGATCACAAGCCAGCAACTGATTTAGTGCAGCTACTTGTCGATGAGATTGCTGGAATGCGCGGAATCTATGCTGGCAAAATGCGAAATGCCGGCCAGGTTGAAGCGCTAACTGCAAACTTAATTTCCATGAACCGCCGTTATAAAACACACGCTGGCGTTCGCGTAATCGGAGTTAATTAAGCAGTAATTTCGCCGTTCTTAGCTTTTGGGAAGTAGTTCTGCCCGATACCCGAAGAACGCTTGGCGATCATCACGGTGCGCTTGTAAGACATGATTTCTTCGCCATCTTGATTTAGGCCACGAGTCTTCATGCTGATAATTCCGACATTAGGTCTTGATGCTGACTCGCGCACATCGGTACAGATTGATTCGGCGTAGAGAGTGTCGCCTTCATATAGCGGATGAGTTAATTTGATATCGGTCCAACCAAGATTTGATACAGCGTTCTGACTCATATCCATCACCGAAATTCCAAGAACCATTGCAACTGTTAGACCCGAGTTAACTATGACTCGGCCAGCTGTGATTGGGTTTGATTTAGCAAATTCCACATTGAAGTGATTTTGATTGGTGTTACAAGTAAGCAGAGTGAACCAAGTGTTATCAGCCTGACTGATGGTGCGACCAAAAGGATGTTGAAAAATATCGCCGACAACATAATCTTCAAAGAATCGGCCTAAGACTGCCTCGTGCTTTGTCATCAATAAAATCCTTTACGAATCTGGCGGAAATGAACTGTTCCACTATCAGGAACGCCATCTAATATGGTGAAATCATACTGGAAGCATGCTCTGCTAGAAAGGTTGCCGATAGTTGCGCTTGGCTACCTGAAGGTGAAAACTAGGGCTATGGCAATTAATAAAGGTGGCGCCCCGCTTAATATCGCAAATGGAATTCGTGAATTTGCAATCGCGTCACCAAACTTAACTGCCATTATTGATGGCGAACGTTCCATTACTTATCGCGAATTATTTGAGCGAGCTTGTCGTTTGGCTAATGCGCTACTCGCAGCAAACTTAAAACGCGGTGTTGCTGTTGGCGTTTTGATGGGCAATCGCATGGAATATTCAGAAGTTGCTGCCGGATGCGCAATGGCCGGCTTTCCAATCGTGCCAATTAATCCACGTCAGACTGCCGATGAAAATGCATATGTACTCGAACATTCCGAAGCGCAAGCTTTGATTTACGATGTAGCTCTTTCTGCTGTGTTGCCAACTAATTTGCCGGCAACAGTCTGGGCAATTGATGGACAAGGCGCTCATGGCAACTACGAAGAGCTAATCGCGCAATATCCAGCAACTGATCCGGGCGTTGTTGTTGATGAAAATGAACCGTTCTGTATTGCCTATACCTCAGGCACAACCGGTAAACCAAAGGGCGTTTTGATTTCACACCGCTCACGTTGTTTAACTTTCTACGCAACTGCAATTGAATGGGGATTAGGTCCTGGCAAACGAACAATTGCTGTGGCTCCGATGTACCACGGTGCTGGGTTTGCCTTCGGATATGGCGCTGTATTCACTGGCGGAACGCTGGTTATGCAACGTAAATTCGATCCCGAAGAAACCCTAAACATGATCGGGCAACATAAGTTAGAAACTATTTTCTTAGTACCGACACATGCCCAAATGATGCGCGCGCTAGGTGATGATGTCGTTTCTTCCAAGGATATTTCTTCGCTAAAGACTATCTACTTCAATGCTGCAGCCCTGCCGGTGCCGCTTAAGGAATGGGTCATAAAACTATTTCCCAATGTTGATGTGCACGAGCTTTACGGATCAACCGAAGCTGGCATCGTGACTAATTTGCGTCCAGTTGATGCGCTGCGCAAAGCAGGTTCGGTTGGCCATGCCTGGTTTATGACTGAAGTAATCGTGCTAAATGATGATGGCACCCCTACCCCAGTTGGCGAACCAGGCGAGCTTTATTCACGTTCGCCATATCTAATGAATGGCTACTTCAAGGATGATGCCGCGACTGAGGCCTGTACAACTGCCGATGGATTCTTAACTTGTAACGACATCGTGGTGCGCGATTCCGAAGGCTATATTTCGATCGTAGATCGCAAGAAAGATTTGATCATTTCCGGTGGCACAAATGTCTACCCTCGTGAAATTGAGGAAGTTCTCGCAAAACATTCAGATATTGCCGAAGTTGCGGTAATTGGCATCAAGGATGAACTTTGGGGCGAACGTGCAATTGCGATTCTTGTTTCACGAAGCGGAACAGAAATAAGCTCCGAAGAGTTAGATGCTTTTGCTCGCAAATCACTTGCAGGTTACAAAATTCCAGGCGAATTTCATCATGTGAAAGCACTGCCAAGAAACGCTTCAGGCAAGGTTCTAAAGACTGAATTAAGAATTCAATTCTCTAAATAAGTTTTCAAAACGTAACCGTTTTTCTATTGCTAACGGTGAGCGCGATGGCTAACCTCAACTCTGTAACTGGAACTACTTTCCGCAGCGTGGAACGCAAAGAAAGTGGCTCAAACATCTATTTATAGAAGGAGCTTTAAATGCGTCCACACGTTGAACTCATTGATCAGGCAGATTATGTCTGGCATGGCGCCGAATTAATTAAAGGAAATGGTCGAGCCAGCGAACGACGCATGAGCGTCGATGAAGAAGATGGTTCTTCTTCCCTTCGCATCGATTTCCATACTGATTGGAATCGTGGTCCTGGAATTCACCACGCAAATACTGAGTACTACGTACTCGAAGGTG
>JACCDW010043042.1_pt1 | contig 11052 bp, 5 predicted proteins | sample 7449781 | NCBI WGS metagenome assembly JACCDW01 (sample SAMN15323449, study PRJNA562643) | freshwater metagenome | isolation source: river surface water | place: USA:Blue River Watershed | collected 2017-08-18
CCAAACTGTTATTAACCGTGTCGAGAAGTTTCTCATCAATTATTTTATAAACTGCCTCTTGAATATTTTGCATTGAATTGTTTGGATTGAAAATTTTACTTTCATCTGCCGCTTGTTCAACGCGAGCAACTAGTTCTCGGATTTGTACCCTGTCTGAATCGGTTAACCCTAGCGATTTTGCTTCATTCAAATTATCAATGATGATACTTAACCGATCCATTACCCTATCATTTTTCGTAAAACTATCCTCTGAAACTACTTGACCTTTTAGTTCACCGACTGATTCATCAATAAGCAATGACTCATTCTCATTTCTGATTTTGAGGCGGTAGCTATCGAGATCAACTTCTTGTAAAATACTGAGTGGCAATGATTCTTTGCTGTAGGGCAATTTCATTGATAATAATTCACAATACCTGCATAGTTTTTCCAGTTGCACATCTTTGAACGGCATAATCTGGGTCAAGAATCGATATAGTCTAACAAAGTCTTTGATTCGTTTTTTAAATCGTTCTCTGTTTGTATAGTCATCCTCCATCACATCCAAGTTAATGTAACGTTTTACTGCGTAATCCAAAATTGTATCAATGCGTTCGGACTTTTTCTTGGTTTTGAACAAAATGTCGCAAAATTCATCTACCTCAGCCCAAGTGAAAATTTGGTCATCCTCAATTAATCTCAATAATGTGTATAGATCATTGGGGTCGGTTAGATTTTCTTCTGGAATATAATTTGTCCCATAATATGCTTTAAAATCGTTTAAGACCTCTTCGGTATCGTTTTCGAAATCAATAATATTTACGGATTCCTTACCTCGAGCTACTCTATTTAAACGACTCAAAGTCTGCACAGTATTTACGCCGCCTAAGGTTTTGTCAACAAACATTGTTTGCAATAACGGTTCATCAAATCCGGTTTGATATTTATTTGCGACAATAAGAATGCGGTATTCAGGTGTTTTCAAAGCCATAGGGACATCTACATTACCCTTTAATTTGTTCATGCTTTCCTCGGTGTAAATAATCCCAGTATCTGGGTCTTCCACCTTTCCACTAAATGCAACCAACGCTTTATAAGGCATGTTTAATTCTAACATTTTATGGTCAAAATATAGTTTGTACTTCACTGCATGCAATCTTGATTTAGTCACAAGCATGGCTCGCGCTCTGCCGTCTAATTGATGTGATGTTTTGCGCATGAAATAATCTAACATGATGTCAGATTTCTGCTGGATAGAGTTCTTTTGTATATCAACATATGTATTCAAAAGGCGAGTCGCTCTTTTTACATCATATAATTTATCATCAACTTGAGGTCGCTTTAAAAGTTTATAAAGTTTGTCGTATGTGGTGTAATTTGTGAGAACATCCAGAATGAAACCTTCTTTGATTGCCTGGCCCATTGTATACTCATCTATGGCTTGTTTTTGCCCATCTACGAAATAATTGCTAAACAGCTGAATGGTTTTGCTCTTAGGAGTTGCCGTGAATGCATAATACGAGACATTTGGCTGCATTCCCGTCTTTTCAATTTCCTCCAAGATGACATCATTCAAACCTTTTTCTTCTTCAAGTTGCTCATGTTCAGCTTCCGTTAACGACATGGCTCTGCTCATCTCTCTCGTTGCTGAACCTCCTTGTGAGGAATGTGCTTCATCAATAATTACAGCATATTTTCTGTTGCGATATTTAGCAACTGTTTTAGAAATTACTTGAAACTTTTGGATAGTTGTGATGATGATTGACTTTTTGTCTTCAATCGCTTTCTGTAGATCTTTAGAAGTCTTGTTTTTGTCAATTGCAGCTACCAGTCCAGGTTGATTTGCGTATTGTTTTATATTGGCTTGAAGTTGTTTGTCTAGGACTCTTCTGTCTGTGACAACGAAAACACAATCAAACATTCTGTTGTCATCTGCGGGGTTTTGCCATAGATGTGATAATGCATAAGCCAACCAGGTGATGGTATTTGATTTCCCTGAACCGGCGGAATGCTGGATTAAATAACGACCACCAACACCATCTTTTACAGTTTCTTTTCTTAGCTTTCTAACGGCTCTTAACTGATGATATCGAGGGAAAATCCGCTTTTTTACGACTTTGGCTTCTATCTGTTTCGTTGCTGTATTGTAGCTGAATTCTTCGTCAGAAAACAGAGCTACGAAATTATTTACTAAGTCAACCAATGATTCGGGATGCCATATTTCGGTCCAAATGTATTCCGTTTTGAATCCAGTGGGATTAATTGGATTAGTAATGTCTTTATTAAATGGAAGAAAAAACGTAGTGGAACCTGATAGGACGCCTGTCATTTTTGCGCTATCAGTATCCATAGCAAAATGAGCCATGCAACGACCTGGGCTAAGTAATATCTCATTAGGATCTCTGTCTCTTTGATATTGTGCAACAGCATCTGAGGTTGATTGTCCAGTTTTCGGATTTTTTAACTCCGCTGTAATAACTGGGATGCCATTGATGAAAATACCAAGATCAATTGAATTTTCATTTTGCTCAGAGTATTTTAGCTGTTGGATGACTTGAAAAGTGTTCTTTTTATATAAATCCGCGGCCTCATTATTGAGGTTGTTGGCTGGTTTGTTATAACAGAGGGTGAATTGTTGGCCATAGTCACGCACCCCGAACCTCATGACATCAGCTACGCCCCTGGCTTTGATCTCCTTGGAAATATTTTGAAGGATGTGGTTGTCAGTTTCGTTATTCCCAAACTGTTGGAAAAGTGCGTCGTAAGCTCCTGATTGAGTAGATTTAAGGAATGATATCAAACGGTCAGGAATAACCGCTAATTTCTTAGAATAGGCTGTTGTGTTTTCTTTTTGATAACCAATGTTGGCTGCCGTTAGGGCTCCAACAATGTGGTTTTCAAATGCTGCTTCGTTTATTCCCATTAGAATACTTTTATTTTTCCGGTAACTACGCTGGATATTAAAGATTGACGATAGTCTTTTAGTAATTCAATCTTTTTTTCTTCTGTTTGAATTGATAAATCAATTTGAGACGTCTTTTTGTCCAAATGATCTGCGATTTGTTGTTGTTCTGCGAGTGGCGGAAGAATCGTAATCGTATTGTAAATATCGCTAATTGAAAGATGTTTGACAGTAGTATAATACGTTAAATCATTCAGGATTTTCAATTCAATTGGAAGTAAGTAATACAGAAATCTCCTGGATAATGTATCAGATTCTTTTATCGAACAGCATCGCTGATTTAGTAAACCTTTATCGCTTTCCCACCATCTGATGTTATAATCACCATCCATTCCGACTAATAGGTCTCCTTTTGAAACTATATATTCCGGCAGTACTTTTCCTTTATAAAATGTTTCAAGTTTTCCCGTTGTAATATCTCGAATTCGGATTAATGGGAAACCTTGTAATTTATCGAATAGTTCTGACTTGAAGGGAAACCCACTTGAAATAGAGAGGTTGTACTTATGTTTTGTCACTTTCCAATGACTCGGAATCTCTCCAATCCATTCAACCCCAGATTCTTTCAGTTTCGCATTTGGGTTTAGACCTTTTGTGACAACTTTATTGATAAGTGCAGTGCGATATTCTTTTAACAGTGAAATTTTTTGTAATTTCTTCTGGATGAACTCGTCAATTTGAGAAGTCTTTTTGTCCAAATAGTCTACGATTTGTTGTTGTACTGGAAGGGGTGGTAATACTACCCTTACATTGTTGAAAACATCCCGACTAATTATTTGCCTAGTGGTACCTTTACTCTCCATAGAGAATTGATTTAGGACACTATGGTGATTAATAAAATATTTTTTAAAATAGTGATGGATCTGTCTTTTTGTTTTAAATCGTAATATGTGATACGAATACACAATATCGGGTTCATCAAAATCAATTAATGATGAAAATCCCAGATCCTCCTTAGTTTCTGAACTCGGAATAAAAACCATGTCCCCGCGTTCTAACCTGTGTTCGTTAAGTTTGGATGCTGGAGTTGTTACTGTCATATATTCCTTTAAACCAGTTTGAATTGGGAAATAGGTCCGGCTTTTGATTATATCGGTGTAGTTCACCATTTTTACTGTTATTTCTCCATCCACTGACTTTTTATCTATTCCACTCGATGAAAAAACTCCAATCATTCTCAATCGAATACATTCCCAGCCTAATGGAATCTCCCCAATCCATTCAACCCCAGAATCTTTGTATGAATCGTATCGTTTCATATCAATTCATCAGTAGATTAAACAACCCATCCGATTCTGCTTCTAATTTTTTCAAATCCGAAATGATCTCATCAACTGAACGTAAGGGCTGGTATTTATAAAAATACTTGGTAAAGTTGATTTCGTAACCAATCCGAGCATTATTGTAATCGAACCAAGCGTGGGGTAAATGGGGTTTGACTTCTTTTTCAAAGTACACTTCTGGATCTATGGTCAAAGCAACTCTTTCGCTATCTCTTAGTTTAGGATCTGGCTGGAGATTGCCTTTTTTGTCTAAAACGAACTCTCCATTATTTTTTTGCATTGGTTGTTCAACAGGAATATTCAAGTACCCAAAATATTCATTTGGATAAATTTTTGAAATGTCAGATTCTTCAAAATCATGATACACTTTTTTCAGATCATTACGATTTTTTGTGTCTAACTTATTTCTTTTGTTCCCGAGGCTTTTCTTTTCTGGTGTTGCAAGTGTAATAGCATTTATCAACTGTATTTTTCCTTTTCTGTTCTCGATTTTGTTGTTGCTCAGTATCCATACATATGTGCCAATACCCGTGTTGTAAAATAAATCATCCGGCATGCCAATAATGGCTTCTACCAAATCGTTTTCAATCAAATATCTACGTATTTCAGATTCTCCAGAACCAGCATCCCCAACAAATAGGGGAGACCCGCTTGTGACTATCCCCATGCGACAGCCAGCTGGGTCCATCTTTGAAAGCATATGTAATATGAATAACATTTGGCCGTCGCTTACTCTGGGTAAACCGATGGAAAATCTTCCAGCGGGGTTCAAAGATTCTGCATCAATAAATGCTTTATCCTTTTTCCAATTCACGCCATATGGCGGATTCGCCAACATGTAGTTGAATTTCTTTTGAGGGAATTGGTCCTCTGTGAGTGTGTTGCCATGTTTGATGTTTTCTGAATCTTCACTAGTAATTAGTAAATCTGACTTTGCAATTGCGTATGACTGTTCGTTTGCCTCCTGTCCAAAGATCTCGACCTTGACTTTGGCATTGATTTTTTCCTGTATATGTGCTTTTCCGAACATCAACAAGCCACCAGTTCCGCAGCACGGGTCATAAATAGTCCTAATAAGACCTTCCTGATTTAAAGTTTCACGATCATTGCCGATGACAATCTCGGTCATGAGCTCAACAACATCCCTGGGGGTGAAGTGCTCACCTGCAGTTTCATTGCTTTGTTCATTCGAAATACGAATCATTTCTTCGAACAAATAACCCATATCGTGATTGTCAATTTTATTTGGACCCAGATCAATGGTGGCCATGTGACTAATCACCTGGAATAGCAATTTGTTTTTTATTAAGCGATCAATTACTTTTTCAAACTGAAAGTTCTCCAGGATATCTCTAACATTTTCTGAGTACGAATTTCTGTAACTACTGAAGTTCAATGCAAGGTTTGGCTCATCTTGGCATAGGTTAGAAAAATTGTATCTCGATGTGTTGTAAAAACTATAACCAGCAGATTTTCTCAATAAAGGCATTAAGCGGTCTTCACCAAGTTTATCCCTAAAATCCTGATGGGTTTTCAGAACCAATTCTTTTGTGGGTTCCAACATACAATCCAAACGTCTTAATACCATGAATGGTAGCAAAACATCGCCCATCTCATTCTTCCTAAAAACGTTCCAAAGAACTTCATCAATGATTTTGAAGTTCTGGTTAAATAGTCCTATTATATTTTCTCTTCCCATTTTGTTGCAATGTTAAATTAATTTTGTGCAGTCTTTTTGCGTTAATTATTGAAATTTAAGTAATCTGGATACTTTTTCTCCGATAAACGTTAAATCTTCATTTCTATTTATTTTCTCCTGAATCCAATCAATCATTGTAGATCGAATATCAAACCAGTCGACTTTTAAATGTGAGCGAAATTGAATTTCAGAAACTCCGGCGTGCCGATTTAATTCGTCATTATAAAAAAAAGAAAAAGTATCACCTAGTTTAACATGATAGTAATTAGATAAAATAAAACGGTCATGTGCTATACGGGAGCCAGAATCTTTTTTATTGTCTATGATAACCAATAATTTAAAATCAACATGTAATGATTCTGTTAATAATTCTTCTAAGGTATTATGCAGTTGTATTTGTGCCTCCGAAGGGGAGATATAAGATTCGTTTTTGCTTTTTGCTGGTCTTCCACAATATACAATGATATTTATGGGTTCAGTCGTGTTTAGAGTTTGCCTATTGACGTATCTCACAAAATTAGATTTTAGCAGTAGGGGTTGGTCTCTATGCTCAATAGCAAATCTATCAACATAAATAATATCGACTGCCGGTGGAAATCTATCCGGTAAGTCATTGAATCCGCTGACATTCGCCGGGGAATCGTTCTTTATTCCAATTAACAAAGTCTTGTCTAATACATAGTTATCTTTAAATGTTAATAAAGCCAAAGAATTTTCCCAATTGCGGCCATCTAGATTTATTTTTTCACTATCAAATTCAAATTCTGAATTTATTTCTTCCCATCTAAAATATACCGTATTCCAATTTATGATTATTTCAGTTGTTTGTTGCGTGATTTTTTGAAAAAATTTACCAAATGCCAGATCTCCTTTCATAAAAAATGCATGCAAAGGGTCTGGCGGTCTGGTTAAATCCCCAATTAATGGTTTAGATTCAGTAAGTGACTTGGTGAATTCTGCATCATTTAACTGAAGTCTACAATTTGGCACTATTTGTCTAAAAAAAACATCTGCAATTTCATTATTGTTGAAATAGCATTTGGAAATTTCAACGATTGTTGGACGGTCAAAATTCAATACCATCATAACAAATCCATGGCCAATTTGGATGACTCGTCTGTAAATCCAGAACCGAAATTGGATTTTAGATAACCCGATTGGTCTATTTCAATAATGTTAACTCCGGATGTGTCAAAGTAGTTTATTGCAATATTCTCTGGGGTTAGATCTCCATTTTTTACTAATACTTGCAGTCTCCTAATCATATATTCGGAGTGACATTCAATGATAAAGTTTAAGTTGAATTTATGGTGAGCATCCCACAGCATATCTACAAGTTTAGATTGGTAGTTGGGGTGAAGGTTGCTTTCTGGCTCCTCGAGAATAACTGTTGTTTTGGTTGTTTTTCCTTTCGTGCGTTTATGAAAAGGTGTTGAATTATTTGCCGCAATTATTTTTAAAATAATAGATAAAATCTGGCCTGAACCGTAACCTTTGTCCACCATGTTTATGTATCCGTGGTAGTTCCCAGGCATGTGCTTGGAATTTTGTGTGAAAACATTAATTGAAAATCCCAGATTAGATTGTTTTTCAATTTTTAACAAATCGGAATCAATTTTTCCATCGCTAATTTCAAATTCACGTAACCAACGATTTAAAAACGATTTTTCATCGGCCCTAAGGGAAAACTCGCCTTTATAATTCAGTAATTGATATATATCTTTAATAATATCTATATTATTCACCTGCGAATACACGGAGGAGTTGATATATTCTCTGTAAGGGGCATATCGGTTAACAGGGGAAAATAAAATAGTGCTTATATTCAAGCTGATATAGCGGCCAATATTTGCGGTATATTCCTTGTATGCAGCATATAAATCAATTTTTAGATGTTGGTCAGTTTCTAATTCATCTTCATTTAAATTAACCATTTCAAGTTCTCTGTCAGTATCTAGGTCGTCGATATCAACATTGTACACTGGATTTATTTCCTCAGATTTGTTGTTTTTAGTGTCTAAAACGTTGAAGGACCATTTCTTTGGAAAATAATCGGTTAACAAATCAATCACTCTCCATTTTGATGCTATAGATTGATTTATGTCAATGTAAATGGAGTTGATACTAGGTGCTGGAATATTTGAATCTTCATGGTGTTCAATCTTTCTAATTTTTTCTTCTAAAATTTGAATGTCCGTTTGTAAACGGATACGCTCAGCCTGTCTTTCACATAAATTCAGATCATCTTTTTTTCTAATTAATCGTGATTCGAGATCCTTCTTTATATTTCGATTGCCAAAGACAGTATTATTCTCTCCAGTTTGATGATTTGATAGAAAATTCTGTATTAATTTGATTTGATATGTTACTTCAAATGAGTCTAATTCGAGGGTTTCAATTTTCAACATTTCAAAATCATTTGGATCAGTCAAAATGATTTGATCTACAATAACTTCAGTTCCATAACCATATCCGTTTCTTAAGTGTAATGTTAGTCTTGCTCCACCAGCCATTATAATGCAGATTTTGGGTTGCCTTTCATCTTCAATTATGTAACTACCCGAGACTTTACCTTCTTGCTCTTCATCGTAAAATGTGAGCAAATCTTGGAATCCTCCAATTTTATGGTAAATGCTGTTTGGCCCATCTAATGGAAGTTTTGATAGTGAATCAGAAGTTAGATAATCTGAAAACAAGAGTAGAGATTTGGCAACATTGGATTTACCAGAATTATTTTTCCCAATTAACATCGTGAAATCGGCTAAGCCGATTTCAGAGTTTAATGATTTCCTGAAATTTTTCAAATGCAATTTTTGCATAGTACAAATGTATTTACTGGAATTGATTTATGACTAGTTGTACATGGATTTGTTGAAGGTATTCAACACACGTGCTTTCGTGTATGCTGAACCTCCCTTGATTACTCGAATCCCAGTAAATCCAAGTTTGTTGCTGGGGTGATTTTCAGGCAGATTTGAGATCAAAATACTGGTATCATTGCTATGTAATCCAGTATCGTCAAACTTGCCGTTAACTACAGATTTAACCCACATTTTTTGGACACGATTATCCAAGTGGTTGTAGCTGGTGTAAATACGAACCGATGTATTGTTGATGTTCAATCGGAAACCTTTGGTATTGGTTTCGTACTTTGATGGGTTAAACAACGACATCAGTTTGTCGAAAGTTTCTGGTGACATGGCTGGCAAACCCGACAATCCCTGGCCCATTGTGTTTAATTGATGAACCGAAAAGTCATGAACTGAAAGTATGTCCCTCACGGTTGATTCACCAGACACTTTGCGGATGCTCACCTGTGACGACATTTGATTTGCACCACTATCAAAAACCCCGGACTGCCATTGTTTTTCGAAGAATATCTCATAGTCTTTTTCAAACTCAGCATAGCGCTTTAGGATTTCAAAATTGGCCATGATTTTGATGTCACGATTATTATGGTATCCACAGATGCGACCTGGCAGTCCTTGTGCAACATTTGCTACTTGTTTGCATCGAGATTCTATCACAAATCGTACATGAGATTTTAATTGCTTAAGATCTTTGCCAGCTGTTAATGCATTGACAACAATTAATAGCACACGTCGATTTTCATTCATGACATGATTTCTCACCTGGTTGATACCATCTGCAATGGAATAGTCTGAATGACCATTTGAGCCGATGATAACCGGTAAAACTGAGCCTGCCATTTGGTTTCGTACAACCCTTTTCAATATGCCAGCAGTTTCACCCTTGTTTACACGGATGATGCCTACCCCATTCTCAAATGAAAGAAGGTGTGTCATGTATTCGTGCATATCATAAGACAGTGTTATCACAGTCTTTCCGTTGTCTACATACTCATACAACGGGTCAAAGTTGTCAAAATCATCAACAAGGTTATTGTCAATCATTTCAGAAATGCCAAAATATCCACTGGGTCTTACACCTTCAATGATGGATACATTGTACCCCTTTTGACTTGCGTCCAGTACATCGAATGGGGTTGCACTGATAGCCAACAATGGCATGGTTGGAAGTGCTGCCCTTAACTCTTGGAAAAACCCTACGTCAAATGTGCCATCTTCGCCGCAACCATATTGGTCCTCATCACGGATGATGAGTTTGATATTTCCATGTCTCACCAATTGACCTGGGTTGGGAGGAGTGAAGAAAACATCAATTTTACGGACATAGATTTTACTACTTTTCTGGGTCCATTGGCCATTACTTTGTATATAGTAAGGCTTTTGTAACTCACTTTCATTTTGATTGTAGAGATCTTTGTCCCTCATACTGGTTACAAAAATTACATTCTCGTCGTCCTTCAACAATCCCAAGGCGGGCAAGATGTAATTAACAAGTACATATATAGTCCCTGTTTTACCGCTTTGCATGGGCGCTAAAAATGCGATGTTGGTATGCTTGCGTTTGATTGAAAGAGCAATTTCCAATGCATTGACAATTTGATTTGGGAATAGTCCGGCAAATGGATTTGTCAGTAAAAGCACAACGGTTTCCACAAGTTCTTGTGGGGCATCCAATTCATTGAAGTAGTATTCAATGGTTTCAAGCGTGCTGGTGTCAGTTTGTCCGGATAGTTGATTAAAATTCATCATAGAGTTATTGCTGCTGTTGTTGTTCATGGCGTTCAAGTTTTGGGTAAAATTTGTGTTTGTCATAGTGCTTTGTTTGTTGTGTTGTTGTTGGTTAACGATGCAAAACTATCTCATCATTGCGCAGCCTATTTGCGTTAAAATGCATATATTTGAAATCGTTATGCCAGTGAATAAAAATGCATCAATGCGCTACCGAATCATTGATAGTTTGTTGGTCGGTGGCCAAAAGGTCAAAATGGAAGATCTCATTGCTCGCGTTTCTGAAGAATTGAGAGATCTCGTTTCTTATGAGTCCAAGGATATCAGTAAACGATCCATTGAATATGACTTACAGCAAATGAAAGAAGCCAAACCACAGGGATTCGGTGCCCCGGTAATCAGGTCCAAAGGATTTGTTTACTATGATAGTAAAACCTATTCGATTTTTGGAGCGGAATTGAATGACGATGACATCTCGGCGCTTTTGGAATTATTTTCTATTTACGATGCCTATTGGAGTTTTCCTCAAAC
>JACCDW010978554.1_pt1 | contig 11052 bp, 10 predicted proteins | sample 7449781 | NCBI WGS metagenome assembly JACCDW01 (sample SAMN15323449, study PRJNA562643) | freshwater metagenome | isolation source: river surface water | place: USA:Blue River Watershed | collected 2017-08-18
GCGATCTTGCCCTCGCACAAGGCCACGCCGGCGCTCATGGCGGTGACGGTCTTGTCGATGCTCGCGCTCAGGAAGGTGCTCTCATCGTGGGCAGGCGCTTTGTACTCAACCCACACAATGTCGCGTTTGTCACCCAGCAAAAAAGCCTTGCTGGGCAGGCCGGCAAAGCGCGCCTGGATTTTTTCGATGGCGGCTTTTTCGCTTGGCGTGGGCGCGCGTCGCTCCAAGGGCAGGCCGTTCGGACTGGCGGGCTTGCGAAAGTGGTAGGGCTGGCCTTGGCCGAATAACCATTCATCGGGCATGAGCGGACGCCCGCCTTGGGAGGGCAGCGTCCAAGACGGTTGGGCGAGCGCCCAGCCGCAGCTCAGGGAGAGAAGGATGGAGAACCCGCGTTTGATCATGCCGTGTGCGCTCCTCGGGTGAGTGGTGAATGTTGGAGCGGGCGTCCTGGGTTCGTGCCCCCCCTTACGTGCCGTTATTATGCGATGGTGAAGATGCTTTGCCGGCATGCGCCCCGGCTTGAGCGCCCCATCATCACCTCTGCCTTGGAGCCCTTGCATGCTTTTGAAGTTTCTCTGGAAAACCTGCCCACGCGGCTTGGCTGCCCTTGCGGCGCTCTTGATCGCCACGGCCACTCAGGCACAGGATGTCACGGCGGAGTTGATCCAGATTGATTTGGGCCGCACCTATGGGCTTTTGAGCCCCAAGCCTGCCGTGCTGCGCGCCACCTCGGTCAAGCCCACCAACGCCGAGAGCAAAACGGCCTTGCTGTTTTTTGTCGGCTGGCCGGGCATGCTCTGGCTGCCAGAGCGTATCGACAGTTCGATTTACCTCTCGCGGGTGCGCCAAAGTGGGTTTTATGCGTTAACACGCATTGAAGACTTGCCGCGCCAAGGCATTCGCCTGGTGCTGGTGGATTGCCCGACCGACGAATGGGGCGTCGCCCAGCGTTCGCCAGACCCCTACGGCTGCAGTGACAGCTACCGTGCCTCGGAACGCCACGCAGCCGATGTGAGCCAACTCATTCAAACCTTGCGCCAATCGCATGGGGTGGAGAAGGTCTACCTCATGGGCCACAGCTACGGCAGCATTTCGTCGCGCTGGCTGGCGATTCGCTTGGGCACCACCATTCAGGGCAGCATTCACTCCGCCTCCATGAACAGTCCCGGTGGCGGACGCTTCACGGATTACGCGAGCAGCGTGCCGTGCATGGACATGGGCAAAGCCACCGCGCCCTGGGTGTTCATGCACCACCAAGACGACCAATGCCCCTACACCCGCTATGACGCGGCATTGGCCATGGCCGGCCCCGACAAGCTCATGAGCGTCAAGGGCGGCATTCCCAAGGGCGACCCCTGCGGCGGCGGCCACCTGCACTCTTACCTCGGCCGAGAGGAGCCCGTCATGCAAGCGGTGGCGCGCTGGATTTTGACGGGGGAAGTGACGCGGGTGGTGGGGGAGTAAAGCGCGCGGCTAAACCTGCGCCAAGGCCCAGGCCACGTGTTCGCGCACGAGGGGGTGGGCATGGGTTTGCAGGGCTTCTAGGGCGGCCAGGAGATCGGCTTGGGCTTCGGGGCTTAAGGGGCACGGGGGGCGCAAGGCGTTGCCGCTGGCGATGGCGACGTTGCGTAGCCAGCGGGTGTGGCCAATGCGGCGGATGGGGCTGCCTTCGCTTTGGCGCAAGAAGGTGTCTTCGTCCCAGCGCAGCCAGTCGGCCAGGCTCGGCTCGGTCCATTGGGGCCGGGTGCGGAAATCGGCTAGTCCGGCTGGTTTGGCGTATTTGTTCCAGGGACAGGCGAGTTGGCAGTCATCACAGCCATAGACATGGGCGCCCATGAGGGGGCGCAGCTCGGGCGCGATGCTGCCGGGGTGCTCAATGGTGAGGTACGAAATGCAGCGGCGTGCGTCAAGCTGGCCGGGGCCCAGAATGGCGCCGGTAGGGCAGTGATCGATGCAGGCGCGGCATTCGCCGCAGTGGCTGCTGATGGGGGGGCTTTGTGGCCAGGGTTGGTTGAGGTAGATCTCGCCCAGAAAAAACATCGAGCCCGCGTCCCGATGCAACACCAGGGTGTGTTTGCCGCGCCAGCCCAGGCCCGAGCGGGTGGCCAGCTCGGCTTCGAGCACGGGGGCGGAATCGGTGAAGGCGCGGTATTGCAGCGCCTGCGTGGCGTCCTCACGCTGGGGAGGAGCGAGCGCCGCGAGCGCTTGGTCGATTTGGCGCGCGAGTTGGTCCAGGCGGTTGCGCAAGACCTTGTGGTAATCGCGCCCTCGGGCGTAGAGCGAGACCACCCCTTGCCCGGGGGTTTGCAGGCGCTGCCACTCCTGCGCCTGCCAATCGTGGGGGGTATCGGGGTCGAGGTAATTCATGCGGGCGGTGAGCACGCACAGGGTGCCGGGGATGAGTTCGGCCGGGCGGGCGCGTTTCAAGCCGTGCTCGGCCATGTAGGCCATCTCGCCATGGAATTGGCGGCCCAACCACGCCTGCAACCCGGGTTCGGCCGAGCGGAGGTCGACCGGGGCCACGCCGATTTGCGAAAATCCCAGCGCATGCGCCCAGCCCTCGATCTGCCGCCACAATGGTGTGTGTTCAAACTCCACGCGTGCTCCTGCTTCGGATGATTGTAAAAACCTTGCATTGGTCTTCGGAAACCGACGCGGCCGCCCATGCCCAGGGCTTGGCCGAGCGTTTGCGCCAGCAGGGTCTGAACGCTTGTGTGTGCCTCCAAGGCGACCTGGGCGCGGGCAAGACCACCTGGGTGCGCCACCTGCTGCGCGCGCTGGGCGTGGAGGGCCGCATCAAGAGCCCCACGTATGCGGTGGTGGAGAGCTACAACCTGCCCGAAGGTGACGTCTGGCACTTTGATTTCTACCGCTTTGAAGACCCGCGCGAGTGGGAAGACGCAGGGCTGCGGGACATTTTTGCCCAACCGGGCTTGAAGCTGTGCGAGTGGCCCGAGCGGGTGGCGGAAGTGCTCGCGCAAGCGGACTGGGTGGTGCGGATAGGCTTTGGCGCAACCGAAGGCACGCGTGAGGTGCAGGTGACGGCGCGCACACCGCAGGGGGAGGCACTGCTGTGAACGCCTCACGTCGCGCGGTGCTGCGCCAAGGTGGCGTGCTCTTGCTGAGCCTGGGCGTGGCGCAGATCGCGCGCGGTGCGACGATTCTGGCGGTGCGGGTCTGGCCTGCGGCTGACTACACCCGGGTGACGATTGAGAGCGATGCGGCGCTGCGCACCGAGCCTTTGTTTGTGGCCAACCCGCCGCGCTTGGCGGTGGACATCGAGGGGGTGGAGCTCAATCCGGCCTTGCGCGAGTTGGTGAGCAAAGTGCGCTCGGACGACCCCTTTATCACCGGTGTGCGGGTGGGCCAGTACAGTGCCAACGTGGTTCGTCTGGTGCTGGATTTGCGCCAGATGGTCAAGCCCCAGGTGTTTAACCTGCCGCCCGTGAGTTCGGGCAGTGCCCGCTACCAACACCGTTTGGTGCTCGACCTCTACCCCACGCAAGTGAGTGACCCGCTCGAAGCGCTGATTTTGGAGCGCACCGAACCGGGGGGAAACCGCGCGAGCCTCAAACCCTCGCCGGCAGCACCGCAGTCCTCACGCATCGTGCCGCACAGTGACCCGCTGGGGGACTGGCTCGCGCGCCAGCCGAGCTTGCCCAATGGCAGCAGCGCCGCCGGTATGGGTAGCGCCACAGGCGCGGCCAGCGCTTCTGGCACCGGTGGCACCCCGGGCGCAAGCGCAACGCCCAGCATGAGCGCCACCGGCCCGAGCCCCACGGCCGCGCCCACCGCCATGGGCACGCCAGGCGGCCCCAGCAGCGCGCCCCCCACTCCCGGCAGCGCCGCCCTCACCCCGCCACCCTTCTCATCTACGCCGGGCCTCTCCCAAGGGGGGCCCACCGAGCGCTTTGTGATTGTGGCGATCGACCCTGGGCACGGCGGCGAGGACCCCGGTGCGATTGGCCCCGCCGGCACACGCGAGAAAGATGTGGTGCTGCAAATTGCCCTGCGCTTGCGCGAACGCTTGCAAGAGACGGTGGTGCGCACGCGCGAGGGGATCTTGCCCATTCGCCCCTACCTCACGCGCGATGCTGATTTCTTTGTCCCACTACACGTGCGGGTGGAGAAAGCGCGGCGGGTGCAGGCCGATTTGTTTGTGAGTCTGCACGCGGATGCGTTTTTCACGCCACAGGCGCGCGGTGCGAGCGTGTTTGCCCTGAGCCAAGGCGCGGCTTCGAGCGCGGCGGCGCGTTGGATGGCCACGCAAGAGAACCGCGCGGACTTGGTGGGGGGGCTCAACATCAAGGCGCAGGATCCGAGCGTGGCGCGCGCCTTGCTCGACATGAGCACGACGCGCCAAATCAATGACAGCCTGCAACTCGGGCAAGAGATGCTCGGGCAAATTCGCCGCGTGGGGCGTCTGCACAAGCCCCAAGTCGAGCAAGCGGGCTTTGCGGTGCTCAAAGCCCCGGACATTCCAAGCGTCTTGGTCGAGACCGCCTTTATCAGCAACCCCGAGGAAGAGCAGCGCTTGCTGAGCGAGGATTACCAAAAGCAACTCGCGCTGGCCTTGACCAAGAGTATCGAGCGTTACTTCCTGCGCAACCCACCGCTCGCGCGCAGCCGCAACACCTGATCAGCGCGAGGCTTTGCGCCGCGCGCGCCAAGCCCCAAAAAGTGCGAGGCTGCCCGGCACCAGGATCAGGGCCCAGATGATTTTTTCGAGGTGTGCCTGCACCCAGGGGAGGTTGCCAAACCAGTAACCCACGGTGATCAAGCCCCCCACCCAGAGCACCGCGCCCAGCACGTCGTAGAAGAGGAATTTGCGCCGGGTCATGGCCGCCACCCCCGCCACAAAGGGGGCGAAGGTGCGCACAAAGGGCATGAAGCGCGCCGCCACCAAGGTGATGCCGCCATAGCGCTCGTAAAACGCATGGGCCTGGTCAAAGGCGTGGCGATTGAACCAGCGCGAATGCTCCCAGGCAAAGACGCGCGCGCCAATCCGCCGGCCGATCGTGTAGTTGGTCTGGTTACCCAAGATGGCCGCGGCCATGAGCAGGCTTACCGAGAGCCCATAGTCCATGAGCCCCGCCCCACAAAAAGCCCCCACCACAAAGAGCAGGGAGTCCCCCGGCAGGAACGGCATGATGACCAGCCCCGTCTCTACAAAGATGATGGCAAACAAAATAGCGTAGATGGCTTGGCCGTGCAATTGCACGAGCTCGCCCAGGTGCCGATCCACGTGCAAGACAAAGTCGATGAGTAAGGCCAAAGCTTCCATGGGCGCGATTATCTCCCCTCGCCTAAAATGCGCCTGTGCAACCCTCCAGACAACCCTCCCGCCCTATTCGCGAGCTCCCCGATGAGCTCATCAGCCAAATTGCCGCCGGCGAGGTGGTCGAGCGGCCCGCCTCGGTGGTGCGCGAGCTCGTGGACAACGCCTTGGACGCGGGCGCGACGCAAATCACGGTGCGCCTGCTCGCGGGCGGGGTGCGCTTGATCAGTGTGGAGGACAACGGCATGGGCATTGCCCCCGGCGATTTGCCCCTGGCCCTGCGCCGCCATGCCACGAGCAAGATCCAAAGCCTGCAAGAGCTCGAACAGGTGAGCACGATGGGCTTTCGCGGTGAGGCGCTCGCCGCCATCGCCTCGGTGAGTGAACTCACCCTGCTCTCGCGCACCGAGGGCGCGGCGCACGCCACGCTGCTCGACGCGCGCAGCGGTGAACTCCAACCCGGCGCGCGCCCTCAGGGCACCACCGTAGAGGTGAAGGAGCTGTTTTTCAGTACCCCCGCGCGGCGCAAATTCCTCAAGACCGATTCGACCGAGCTGGCCCACTGCGTGGAGGCGGTGCGCCGCCATGCCCTGACCCGGCCTGAGGTGGCCTTTGCCATTTGGCACGAGGGCAAGCTCGTGGAGCAGTGGCGCGCCCACAGCGGCGAGCAGGCCTTGGAGCGGCGCTTGGCCGACGTGCTGGGCGAGGATTTCCTGCAAGACTCCCTGGCCGTGCAGGGCGAGGGGCCGAACCTGCAAGTGCGCGGGCGCGTGGGCACACCAGACGCCGCGCGCGCGCGCGCCGATCAGCAGTACGCATTTGTCAATGGCCGCTTCGTGCGCGACAAGGTCTTGAGCCACGCCGTGCGCGCGGCGTTTGAAGATGTCTTGCACGGCCAGCGCCAGCCCGTGTTCGTGCTGCAACTCGACATCGACCCGACCCTGGTGGACGTCAACGTCCACCCCACCAAAATTGAAGTGCGTTTTCGCGACAGCCGCGCCATCCACCAAGCCGTGATGCACGCGGTGGACGCCGCGCTCGCCGCCCCTCGCACCGCACTCGCTGGCGCGCCCCTCGCGCCCACCGGCTTGCGCGAGGAGCCCAACCGTCCCGCCGCCGTGCCGTGGTCTCAGCCGCGCATGACGGGCTGGACCAGCCAAGACCGCGCTACCCTGCAAGCCTTGTGGCAACACCCGGGGGCAGCGGGTGCGCCCGCTGGGGCAGACCCGCGTGTGGCGCGTCCCCATGATGCCACCGAGCCCCCTGTGGCCGCGCAAGCCACGCCCGCAGAGGCACCCATCAACCGCAGCTGGACTGGCCCGGCGCCCCTGGGCGACGCGCGTGAAGCCTCTGCAGCGGCCGCGCCCGCCCCCGATGAGGCCCAAACCGAAGAGTGGCCGCTGGGCCGCGCGATTGCCCAGCTCCATGGCATTTACATCTTGGCCGAGAACCGCCAAGGTCTGGTGCTGGTGGACATGCACGCGGCGCACGAGCGCATTGTTTATGAACAGTTGAAGCAGCAGTGTGATGCGCAACAGCTCGCCGCCCAGCCCTTGCTCATACCCGCGAGTTTTGCTGCCACCGCCGAAGAAATCGCCTGCGCCGAAGCCAACACCGAGACCTTGGCCGCACTTGGGCTGGAGATTGCCGCGCTCTCGGCGCGCACCTTGGCCGTGCGCGCGGTGCCCGCGCGGCTGGCCGATGGCGATGTGGTGGGACTCGCACGGCAGGTGCTCGCAGACCTCGCCCAACACGACGCGAGCACGGTGCTCGAGCGCTCGCGCAATGAACTGCTCGCCAGCATGGCCTGCCATGGCGCGGTGCGCGCCAACCGCCGCCTCACCCTGGAAGAGATGAATGCGCTCTTGCGCCAGATGGAAGCCACCGAGCGTGCCGATCAGTGCAACCATGGTCGTCCCACATGGCGCCAGCTGAGCCTGCGGGAACTCGACGCCTTGTTCTTGCGTGGCCGCTAAATGAGCGTCTCCCGCTGGCCTGTGTTGTTGTTGACGGCCATGATTGGCATTCAACCCCTCGCCACGGATTTGTACCTCCCTGCCCTCCCGGGCATGCGGGAAGATTTGGGAGCCACGCTCGCCCAAGCCCACCTCACCTTGAGCGCCATGCTGCTGGGCTTTGGCCTCTCGCAGCTGGTGTGGGGGCCGATGGCGGACCGCTTTGGAAGACGCCCGCTCCTGCTCATGGGCTGCGCGGGCTTTGCGCTGGCAGGCGTGGGCAATATGCTCTCGGAGAGCCCAGAGATGCTCGTCATCAGCCGCACCCTCCAAGGCATCGCCATGGGTGCGGTGGTCATGTGCGGGCGTGCCGTGGTGCGCGACTGGTATGACCCGCAGGGTGCCGCACGCATGATGGCCAAAGCCATGACGGGCTTGGGCGTCATCGCCATGCTCTGCGGGCCTATCGGGGCATGGACCGTGAGCGTGTGGGGCTGGCGCAGCACCATGAGCGTGCACGTGATTTTTGGGTTGCTGGCCTGGGCGCTGATTTACTGGGGGTTTGACGAATCCATCCGCCGTCGCAAGCCCTACGCCATGCGCCCGCGCGTGCTGGTGGGGACGTGGCAGCGCATCCTTGCGCATCGCGCGTTTTGGGCTTATGGGCTGTTGTCGATTTGCACCTATGGCGGGGTGTTCATTTTTCTGAGCAACTCCTCCTTCGTGTTCATGCGCTGGCTGGGCCTGAGCGCACCGGCCTATGGGGCGCTGATTTTTTCCATGTCGCTCACCTACATCACGAGCACCTTGCTCTGCCGGCGCTTGTTGCTGCGCTTTGGCGTCAAGCGCACGGTGGCCATTGGGGGCATGCTCTCCATGGCGTCTGCGCTGAGCTTGGTGCTGAGCTGGCTCTTTGTGCCCGCGAGCGTGTTTTCGGTCATGGCGCCGGTTTACTTTTATGTGCTGGGTCACGGCATTCACCAGCCGTGTGGCCAAAGCGGTTTGGTCGCGCCGTTTCCCAACGCGGCCGGGGCGGCCTCCTCGCTCGGCGGCTTTTGGATGATGGTGGTGGCCTTCGCCATTGGTCTGGTGATTGGCCACTTTGAGGACGGCAGCCCCACCCCCATGATGCTGGGGGTGGCGCTATGGGCCGCCCTCACGGCGGTGGTGGCCTGGACGCTGGTGCAACGCCTGGGGCCGGACCATGGCTGAACTCGCCTTGCGCCCCGTGGTGCTGTGCGGCCCCACGGCCAGTGGCAAGACCGCAGCCGCCCTGGCCATCGCGCGCGTGGCCCCGGTGGAGATCATCAGCATGGATTCGGCCCTGGTGTTTCGCGGCATGGACATCGGCACGGCCAAACCCAGCGCGCAGGAGCTGGCCCAAGCGCCGCACCACCTCATTGACATTCTCGAGCCCACGGCGGTCTATAGCGCGGCAGATTTCGCGCGCGATGCGACGCGCCTCATCGGGGAGATTCAAGCGCGCGGGCGCTACCCCCTGATCGTGGGGGGCACCCTGCTCTACCTCAAAGCCTTGCGCGATGGGCTCCACGACTTGCCCCGTGCGCAACCGCAGGTGCGGGCCGACATCGAGGCACGGGCCGCAGCGCAGGGCTGGCCCGCCCTGCACCGCGAACTCCAAGCGGTCGACCCCACCACGGCGGCACGCTTGCCCCCCAACGACGCGCAGCGCATTTCGCGCGCGCTGGAAGTCTGGCACGCCAGTGGGGTGAGCTTGAGTGATTGGTATGCCCGCGCCGAGGTGCAAGGCGGCGTGGCGGATTTACCGATCCTCGCGCTCGAACCGCAAGACCGCGCGTGGCTGCACGCGCGCATTGGGCAGCGTTTTGAGGCCATGCTTGCGGCGGGTTTTCTCACGGAGCTGCGGGCCTTGCGCGCGCGCGGGGATTTGCACTCGAACCTCCCGAGCATGCGCTGCGTGGGCTATCGACAGGGTTGGGCCTTGCTCGATCAAATTGCGCACGGCGAGCTCGCCGCCGAGGCCTTGCCCGCCCAATGGTGTGAGCTGGGCAGCGCGGCCACGCGCCAATTGGCCAAACGCCAGCTCACGTGGCTGCGCAGCATGCCGGAGCGGCGCGTGGTGGCGTGTGACGATGCGGGTGCTGAAGCGGCCGCGGTCGCCGCCTGGCGGGCGCTCACGCTGCCGAGCTGAAAATCCCCGGTGCGCACTTATTGCAGCGGGCCCTTCAAGGCTTCGGGCAGCGGCAAGGGCATGACCGGCACGCCCTCTTCGAGCAGGGCCTGGGTTTCCTCGGGCGTGGCCTGGCCCCGAATGCCGCGCGCCTCGGACTCCCCTTGGTGCATGCGTCGGGCTTCGTCGGCAAAGCGCGTGCCGACATCTTCGGTGTTGGCCAGAATGTGGCGGGCCATGCGCATCCAAGTGGCCTGGAATTGCTCGGGGGTGAGTTGGCTTGGATCGGGAAGCGCCGTAGAGCTGAGCTCTGTGCGGGGTTGCGCCGGCTCACGTGCGCCAAGGTTGAGACGGGGGGCGCTGAGCTTTTTCTCGACCACTGTGCTCGCGCACAGGGGGCAGCTCACCAAGCCACGCTGTCGCTGGTCTTGGAAGTCTTCTTCGGACGCAAACCAGCCTTCAAAACTGTGCTCGGCATCGCAACTCAAGTCGAGGACTTTCATGCCCGACATTATGCGCCCGAGTCACCCTCCCCTGCTGTCTTCCAGTCCAAAGCCCATGTACCGGCATGCACATTTTGCAACCACAGCAGGCAGCTCAGGCTCTTGGCGTCGGTGAGCGCGCCGGTTTGCACGGCCTGGAGCAAATCCGCAAGAGACATGAGCTCGACTTCAAGGAATTCGCCGGCATCGAGCGCCTGCGCGCCCGCCATCAAGCCCCGCGCGAAGAAGATGTGGATGACCTCGTCGGAGTATGCAATGGCCAAGTGCATGGCCCCAGCATAGGCCCATTCACGCGCACGAAAACCGGTCTCCTCTTGCAACTCGCGCTGGCCGCAAACGAAGGGATCCTCCCCCGCGTCGAGCTTGCCGGCGGGAAACTCCAGCATCACCCGCTGCACGGGATAGCGGTACTGGCGCTCGACCACGTAGCGCCCATCGTCGGCTTGGGCGATGACGACCACCGCGCCAGGGTGGCGCACATACTCGCGCGCGGCGAGGCTGCCGTCGGGGAGTGCCACCTGATCGCGAAACGCGCGCAAAAAAGCCCCTTCGAAAAGGGGCTCGCTGGCCACACAACGCTCCACCAGGGTGGACGGCGCCGGGGTGGCGGGCTTGGACATCAGGTGCCCAAGCTCGTGACGATGGCCTGTGCGCACAGGTTCATCAAGCCCCCTGGCAAGAGGCCCACCGCAAAGAGCAGGCCGGCATTGAGCACGAGCACGGTGCGCACTTCGCCGCTCGCGCTGACTTCGCTGGCCGTGATGGGTGCGTCAAAGTACATGACCTTGACCACGCGCAGGTAGTAGAAGGCGGCAAAGAGCGACATGATCACGGCGAAGACGGCCAGACCGATGGCGCCAGGCTGATCCGACGTGATGAGCGCCTGCAAGACCGAGAGCTTGGCCGAGAAGCCCACCAAGGGCGGGATGCCCGCGAGCGAGAACATGCACACCGCGAGCACCGCTGCGGTGAAGGGGCTGCGCTGGTTCAGGCCCGCGAAATCGGCAATTTCCTCGCTCTCAAAACCCTCGCGGGCGAGCACCAGGATCACGCCGAAGGTGGCCAAGGTGGTGAGCACATACGTGATCACGTAGAACATGGCCGAGCTGTAGGCGTTGGCCGCGGCAAACGTCTGGCCATTGACCACGCCCGACATCAAGCCGA
>JACCDW011712270.1_pt1 | contig 11051 bp, 12 predicted proteins | sample 7449781 | NCBI WGS metagenome assembly JACCDW01 (sample SAMN15323449, study PRJNA562643) | freshwater metagenome | isolation source: river surface water | place: USA:Blue River Watershed | collected 2017-08-18
AGAGAGCCCGCTCCTCACCTGCCTAATTTACTAATTATAGCCATATATTGAGCCAAAAAATGTAGTTTTGTAAGAAATCTAATACTCACCCGTCTTAAAAAACGGAGAAGTTCACATCGAGCTTGGGAGATCCCCAGAATCGACCGGCTGAAGTGACTAATGTCGAAACTTGTGACCACGCTCACTGCCGCAATCCTTGTAGCAACGAGCGCCGCCGCAAGGACCAACAATGGTCTTGAAGAGATGACGAAGCAGAAACTGAAGGAAGCAAACGCTACGGCGATGATTCCGGTGATTGACTGCGAGTCAAATTTTCGTCAATACGATAAGAACGGCAACCTGCTGCGCAATCCGACCGTCCGCGACGTTGTCGGTATCATGCAGCTTCGGGAGAAATATCACCCGGACCCAGCCATTCTCACTGAATACAATACCGAGCATGGTACCAAACTTGAAGCCGAAGACTTCAACATCCGCGTGCCAGAAGATAACGTTGAATACGGTATCATTCTTTTCAAGGTTAAGGGGCTCGAACCCTGGACCGAATGTCTCGGCTAACGCCATCTCACCCCGGGCGCACTCCGTGCGCCCGGTTTTTCTTTTACCTCTATTACGTTTCTTGTATACTTAGGAAACTATGAAACAAGTCTTCTACGCAATTCTCGCTTTTATCGCACTCCTTATCGTGCATCGCTTTGTGTCGTAGGTGCAAGCGCCTGATCTAGCTAAAAGTGCGTTTTTATGGCATACTTATGCCCACTAATTTTAATGCATGGAAGACTATATAATATCGCTGTTTCTCATCGCTTGTTCGGCCATGTTTTCTGGCCTTACCTTGGGTTACTTTACCCTTGATACTCAAACCCTGAGACGTCAAGCCAAGCTCGGCGACCGTGATGCCATCCGCATCCTCCCCATCCGCGAACGTGGCAATCAATTGCTCACCACTCTTCTCCTCGGAAACGTCACCGTTAATACTATTCTTTCGGTGTACCTCTCCTCGATTGCAAGTGGGGTAGTTGCAGCCACCGCTGCTACTGCACTCATCTTTCTCTTTGGTGAAATAATTCCCCAAGCAGCATTCGCGCGTCACGCCAAGTGGGTAGGCTCAACCGCTGCCCCACTCGTACGCGTTCTGCTCTTTGTCACCTTCCCTATCACCTTCCCCGTTGCCTGGACGCTCAATCGCTTACTTGGAAACGAGATTCCTAATGTCTATAGCCGCCATGAACTCATGGAGCTTATTTCTGAACATGAAGATTCGGAACACAGCCCGATTGATGCAGACGAAGAACGAATTGTCCATGGCGCACTGCAGTTTTCGCACCGCACAGTGTCTGAAGTAATGACGCCAAAAGAACTCGTGACCTGCTACGATATCAATCAAAAACTGAATGCTGAATTTTTTGAACACGTTACCGACGAAGGTTATTCACGCTTTCCAGTGTATGCAGGACATCCCAATCGAATTGTCGGCATTCTCTTTACTAAGGATCTCCTCGTTGAAGACGAGAACATCTCTATCGGCGAAACTGAAGAGGCACTCGAACGCTCAATCCTCACGGTAAAGCCAGATGAGTACTTGGATGTCACATTAGGTAGAATACTCAAACGTGGTCAGCATATGGCAATTGTTAAAAATAGTGCACGAGAGTTTATCGGCGTCATTACCCTTGAAGACATTATTGAAGAAATCATCCAACAGGAGATTGAAGATGAAGATGATACTGAAGATGATCTCTAGGTAGCAAAAAGCGAGCGGCCTTTGGCCGCTCGCTTTTTTGTTTTACTTACCGCGTCACTTTACGCGCACGCGTCACTTTCTTTTCTACGACCGCAGGCACAATTTCTTTTTTGGCTTTTACTACCTTCTCACGAACGCGTGGGGCCGGAGTAATCGTTGCTGCCACTTCACGGATTGCTTCTTCGGGAGTTGTATCAACCGGTGCTAAACGTTCGAGAATTGCTCGCGCATGGTAGCGAAGCGCATACACGGCGAAGAATGCCGCGGCAGTGAGAGCAAGCATAAACTGGGTATGATCGCTATGGGCCGTTGCATTGAAAAGCAACTCAAGTGCAGCCGCAACAATAAATAGTTCAACCACCGCCTTCACATCAACCGTATGCTGGCGCATGTAGCCTGTTAATACACCAAAGGCTTTCATGAGCACAATGAGAAACGCAACGTTGTAGAGAAAATCACCATTAAGTGCTGAAAAAATACTCTGTCGCTCTTCCGAAGCCATAAAAATAGTTTCAGACATTAAGAGCACCGTATCAAATGCCCCAGCCACAAAAGCCACGAGCATATACAGCACGAGCGAAAGAGCAACAATGAATGCTACAAGTGAAATGCAGCCATTCAAAAAAGGAACGGTTCTCTCCATATAGTAGGCATTCTACCATGCACAAAAAATTATCACTGGTTGTTTTCCCCGACCGCGATATACTTCTATCAATACAAAAAAACAAAAGTGTATGCAGCATATAAATAATGAACACAGTTTTAGTCACCGCGTATGGGAACTAGCAACGAGCATTCCCGCTGGACGTGTCACTACCTATGGCACTATAGCCAAAGCTGCCGGTGGTGGCGCCATGGCCGCGCGCAGTATCTCGAGTATATTAAGTAAAGCACCCAACCAAAAAGCGATTCCGTGGCACCGCATTGTGTACGCCAATGGCCGCGTCTGGCTCGATAACGAACACGAGGTAGCACGTCGAAAACTGTATAAAAAGGAGGGTATCAGCGTGAACGAAAAAGGCTATATACATAACTTTGACGAAATTTTTTTTGACTTTGCGAACTATTAAATTAGACGATACTGGAAGAATTGTATCCACAGTTTATTGATTTTTATTGTAAAGTATGGTATAGTATAAGAAGGTGTACAGGATAAACCTGTACCGCGCAACTGGGAGATACAAAATGCGCAACGTTCTTGGGGCAGCTACAAGATTTCCGCGTCCTAGCTTTATTACCCTGTTGATTTTCACCAGTGTATTTATCGGATTCCTGGCAGGCTCAGCCGTCTTCTGGCATCTCCATGCTGAAGAAGTGCCTGATCCTATCCTCCAAATCCAGTTCATGGATGATCGGCCGATCATGCGCCCCGACGAGGGCTACACCGCAACAGTCAATGCTCTCGATGTTGCATTGGATCCGGACGATCCCCGCATCTGCCTGGTACACGATGTGAGCGTCCTCGGCAATCCTGAACGGGACGAATTGGGTTGGGGGAAGATCCTGGTCACCAGAGACGGGTCGGTGACCTGGATGTCAATTGCTGAATTCTATGAGTTCGCACTTGGGGTCTGTACTGCAGCACAGCAGCAGCTGCTCATGACGTCATGACGTTGGGCGGTCCGAACTTCAGTTCTGGCCGCCCTTTCGCTTTATATATTCCTGTCAAATTATGCTACCCTTCTTCGTATCTATGCAAAAGTACGTCGTTTTAGAAAAGGCCATTGGACAAACACCACTTGAATGCGCTGAGGCATGGCGAGTGCAGCAAGGCCCTGAATATACGAGCGTTCCTTTAGCCTACGCTGGACGGCTCGACCCAATGGCCTCCGGTAAACTATTGGTGCTCATTGGTGAAGAATGCAAACAACAAGAAGGCTACCATGGTCTCGATAAAGCGTACGAGTTCTCTGTTCTGTTTGGCGTTAAGACCGACACCGCCGACGTACTGGGGCGTATTCATAAAGTGGAAATGCCGAACATCACTGCACAGCATATTGCCACTGCCACACGCGGCCTTATCGGTGAAATTGAACTTCCCTACCCACACTTCTCTTCTAAAACAGTCAAAGGTAAACCACTCCACGTCTGGACCCTCGAAGGCAGACTCGATGAGATTACTATCCCAACCAAAGCCTCAACTGTTTTCAAACTCACTGTAACCAACATAGAGAAAGTCACTGGGCAAACAATCTATAATACCGTCAGTCAGAAGATTGAAACAATTGCGCCAGTCACCGACGAACGCAAAGCTTTAGGGAACGACTTCCGTCGCATTGATGTACGTGCCGATTGGAAAAATTTCCTAGAGCATCATCATGATGACACCTTCACCATAGCGACATTCACGTGCACTGCATCAAGTGGCACCTACATGCGAACGCTCGCTGAAGTCATCGCTGAGAAATGTGGCACCGTCGGCTTAGCGTACTCTATTCACCGAACAAAAATTGGAAAGTACCGAAGGCTATTTTCTACTATTGGGATATGGACCAAGCAGTTTTAATTGCTTCTTTATAGAAAGGTGGCATCGACACATCTTCAATATCTCCAATTGAAAAAAGTTTAAAATCTGCAGGACCAGCTTCTCCCTGCCATTCAAAATCACCACTCCGCTCCAGCGCGCGACACAGATACGAAATAACCAGCACACCTTTTGTTTCATCAATCGACGAGGGGATAACGTACGTATACGCCTGTACTAGTTGAAGTACCTCAACATGCAGTCCGAGCTCTTCCTGCATTTCACGCACCACAGTTTCAGTAGGCTGTTCACCAACTTCAAGCTTCCCTCCAGGAAGCTCCCATTCTTCTCGCTCATTCTTACGTAACCAAACACCCCCTTGTTCAAAAACAATCCCTTTAACAGACACAGGTAGTCGATACACTTGATACATAGCCAAAACTACCGTTACACTTTCGGCTTCTTGAAGCTCTCAAGCTTCTCTAAGTATGCGTGTACCGTAAGTACAAATTCAGCATGACTCCATACAAGCGGCGCAGTCGACATATGCGCGCGGGTGTGTGGGTGCATCTGCTCTGCCAAAACGCCACCTTCTGTTGCATGCGAAGCAGTCCATTCAAGCATGTCGTACACCCGTGCTAAGTCGCTTGGTTTTTGAGCACGCATGAGGTGATACTGCGCCACCCACATAGTCGTCACCACCCATGGGTTGGGACTTCCCGCATCATGCATCGTATAGTAGTTATCACCCTCATAACGTACGTAGCCTTCACTGGCACCGGAAACGCGCAAGCGTCGCTCAACTTCAGAAAACATCCGCACCACCCGCGGATCATTCGGCTCAATCACACCGAAGTAGAGCGGCCCGAAAAAGCTACTCATGTCGAGTGTCATATCACGAGTATCTTCTACTTGGTCATAGGCACGAATACGCTTGATGAAATAGCCTGCGTGTTCGTCAAAGAGATGCTCAAGCATGGCTTCACGCATACGTTGTGCCACGGCACTATACGTGCGAACAGACTCTTCTTTACCTAAGAGCTGCGCAAACTGCGCGGCAGCCAAAAGTGCTGCATACACGGCTGACGCTGTGTATGTATGGATGCCAAACTTCTCTTCCCAGAGGTCGAAGGAGTTTTGCGGCAGGCCATAGCGTGATTCAATAAACTCCACCATGAAATTGGCGGCCGGCTCAATGAACGGATTGTACAGCGACTCAATAAATTCAAGATTTTTATCACCAAGGTAGTGCTGATAGAGCATGAAGAGTACGAGCGCGGTCTCGTCTTCTTGAATCGGGAATTCTGGGTTACCTTCAATAATCCACGGATGCCACGAACTACCGAGCGTTCCATCGGTACAGTACTTATGCATGAAATACCCGCCACGCTCGAGTCGCGCAGTCATAAACTCAAAGAAGCGATGTGAGACGTCGCGGTAGCCAGCCACATCAAACGCGTGAGCAATAATCGCCGCGTCGCGTGGCCACACGTAGCTATACGTGTCACGCCCGTGATGGAGCATGTCGGTATCACTTGAAGCAATAATGCCACCATGATCATCAGCATGAACACGCATGGTAATTAATGACCGACGGTACAGTGCCTGGAGTGATTCGGAGAGTGGCGATAAATCGAGTGATTCTTTTTCTGTCCAGGCTTGCCAGTAGTGCTCAGTTGAATGGATGAGGCGCTCGGGAGTTTCTTTAAGAATATACGCATTGAGGTCATGTGCTCCAGCAATCGTATCAGCAACCGCCACCCAATAATGCGCGGTGGCACTGCCTCCAGCTTTAAGCTTTAACGTAAGACCAATCACTGAATCGACCGAACCATGTTCGATGGGGTTTTTTTCCAAGACACCATCGTGTGCGTCATAGAAGGTACCTTCCTTCCCTTCAATACCAAACAGGCCAATATTGTACTCTTGAAAATGTGTCTCACCGGCTACTGCGTTTATTAAGAAATGGGTATGTCCTTTGTAGTGCACAATCGCATTCACCCGCGGGTCATAGAGACCTGTATCACCACGACGTGACTCACCAATGCGAAATTGTTGCGCCAAAAAGAGTTTTACGGTACGAGCTTTTTTCTGTGTATTAGTCACCACAAACTCACGTATGAATACATCTGCTTCGTTATGGACAGCATCGATACTGGTAAGTGTAATACCTAGAGCGTCGTTGGTAGCGGAAAGAATACCAATCGCCGCATCAGGCTTTGCACTCACTGTCACTTCCCAAGCAGGGTCATCAAGCCATGAAATAGTTTCATCTACAAATACGCCGATGCGATGTACGAAGTTACCCGACGCACCGCTTACGTGGTTACTGTGTCCAACAAAGGGAAAATAGAAATCACGCACCTGACCTCGGTAATCGAGCCCAACCAAAATCTTTCCGTTTCCTAAAGTAACCGCGCGTGCCATAGAAAACTACGCGTACTTCTTTAAGTGCTTTTTCGCTACCGCATGTGCTTTCTTTGGGGTTTTTGTTTTTCGCAAATCAGCTGCGCACGCTGCATCTTGGAGAATGTGTTCCACCCACTCCGCAAAGTCGTTCTTTTGATCATCTGCATGATACACAAAGACCGTTTCATCCATTGAACCAAAGGCAAATACCAAGTCTTCGAGGCTCTTGAGAATATTTCCGTCGGTTGTCCAGAAGCAGTGTTCATCACTGGCGCAAATGAGTCCCGCCGATTTCATCGGAGTGGTGGCTTTTTTTGTAGTGACTTTTTTTGTGGTGGCTTTTGTTCCAGTTACTGACGCAGCTTTTTTGGCAGCCACCTTTTTAGAGGCTACCGCTTTTGCTGCGGCTTTTTTAACGACGGGAACTTCTTCGGTTTTGTTTACTTTGCGTGGCATAAAGAACATTTAACTTGTAGCGAATAAAGAACGAGCTCGTCCAACGATTGTCTTCCACCAGCGCTTTAATCGCTGTTGCCAGACAATGCGCCAGCTTGGTAGTACGACCGGCGGTGACACATGCGGCGCAGATGTACTTTCTTCCATAGCTTTCGTGCGAAGCAGCGCTGACTGTACACGTAATTGTAAATCACTTAGGGCATTCATGAAAGCAACATACGCATCATATGGGGATTGGTACGGACTGAAGTACGCATGTACGTCACCATCCTGAAACCACTTCGTACACATATAGTAGAAGTGATCGGAGGTTTGGAGCTTCCTCCATATCTCAATAAGATCGCGATCTTTTGTTGCCAGTACATCCTGCTCCATGGCGTAGGTGGCCGCAATAGCATCTTTCTGAATGTCGTTCCCTGTCCAGGCGGTTAGGTCACGGTCGGTATCAGCCCAGGTGAGCACATTCGGTACATCAAGCTCGCCAACAGCTTCATAGCTGAGTACCGTTTCGGTTGGTGTTTTGAAACTCGTGTCACCGTGACGTAAGAGCGCTCCCGGTAAGGCCCGCATGAAGTTAAAAATACCGGTGTCTTCCCATTGATGCTCGCCAAACGTTTCGTAATCCATAAAAAGATTAATCGTCTGGCCGTTGCCGTGGTGACTATGAATCCACTCGGCATATGTCTCGCTTGAAAGCGGAAAACTTTCCCAACCTCGGTTCCCAAAACGAAACGCAACGTCGTCGGAGAGCTTGTAGTTCTTTAAGAGCAGTTTAATGCGCGATGTCCCTACTGGCTGATACACGTAGTTTGGGCTCCGCCAATCTAAAACTGGATCCCAGCCTTCGGCCATAATACCGAGGTAGCCATGGTCATCACACCATTTAGCAAGATCATTGCGATACGAAAGTTCGGTATTACGAAACACCTTGGGCGAGTAATTGAAGAGCTCTTTGATGCGTTTCGCATGCTTCGCTACTTGCCGCTCAAACTCAGGCACCGAATAGAAAAATGCTAATGAATGATGGTAGGTGTCAGCCAACACTTCAACGCGACCTGTAGCTACGAGCCGCTGAAAACTCTCGAGCACATCGGGTGCATATTCTTCAAACTGATCAAGTGCAGTACCAGAGAAAGAGAGTGCAAACCGAAACTCTGGGTGTGTGGCTAAAAGTTCCTCAAGAAGTGCGTTCATCGGACGATACGACTTGTTGGCAACTTTTTCAACGATGCGTCGATTATTGAGATCGGTCTCGCTCGCATCATTAAAGTACTCGGTGTCATTGCCAATATCAAAAACACGGTAGCGCTTGACGCGATATGGTTGGTGCACATGAAAATACGGGCAGACAGAGAGCATGCTAGGTGGTTTGCGGATTAACCCAACTAAGTATCCGATGGTAGATTTCAGCAACCTTATCGGCAGCTCTGCGCCAAGAGAGACGCTTAATCTCCTGACGACCTTCATTGATGAGCTGCTGTTTCATGACCGGATAGCGGAGGGTCGCCAAAATCTTATTCGCCATTTCATCAACATCCCAAAAATCAACTTTTAAAACGTGCGTGATAACTTCAGCCACACCTGATTGCTTTGAAATCAGGGCTGGCGTACCGTGACGCATGGCCTCAAGCGGCACCAATCCAAATGGCTCAGAAACTGAAGGCATAACGACAAGGTCGGCGCTCTGGTACATTTGGTCACGTTCGTCGTACCACAATGCCCCAGCAAAGAGCACATGCTTTGAAAGCCCTAAAGAACCAACTTGATGCATAATCTGTGCTTCCATGTCGCCCTTCCCTGAAATAACAAAGACAACATTTGGATCGTAATCGATCACCTTGCGTGCGGCAGCGACAAAGTAGTCGACTCCCTTCTGTACGGTGATGCGTCCATGATAGAGCACAATCTTCTTTCCTTGTGCCTTAAGTTCTTCAAGCGTTTGCGGATGACGCACCGGCTCGTCAACATCCATGCCATTATGGACCACCGACACTTTCGCTGGGTCGGCACCATACTTTTCAATCACCAACCGCCGCGTAAACTCACTCACGGTCACAATTGAATCGGCGGCGGCGTAGGTCTCGCGTTCAATAGCGTAAATATCGGGATCGACATTGTCACCAGCTGCCTGATCATAGGCAGTAGCATGCACATGCACAACGAGTGGCTTACCTGAAACCTTCTTTGCGGTCATGCCCGCCAAGTACGACGTCCAATCATGTGCATGGATGAGATCAAAATCTTCGCGCTTCGCAATTATGGCAGCTTGTGTAGCAAACGCAGCTACGGCTTCAATCAGGCGATGTGAATAGGTAATCAAAGTACCGTCGGCCCGTCTTGTCGTGATAAATGATTGCGAGGCGTTATACGGACCAATTGCGTACGAGCCAGAAACAGCAACGCCGAGAGACTCGGCAATATTGGCAAAAATAAAATGTGCGTTGCCATGAACGGGTTGTTTTTTAGGGAGAACAAACAAAACTTCTATACCAGCATCAGTAAGTTCACGTACCAAGCCTTGGCAGGCCATACCAAGACCACCGGTTGTTTCAGGCGGGAATTCCCATCCAAAGGTAAGTACTTTCATGTGAAATACGTGATTCTGAGGCACTTTAGGTATCGAAAACAGCAGAAATGCAGCAGCTCCCCCGTATGATACCACAGAGCACAAGCAGAGATTGGAAAAAGCGTGTGTATTGACTATATATGCGTAATACGATAGTATTTCGCCACTATGTCACAAGATCGACTCATTAAATTGGTAACCCAGGGCGACGAAAATGGCGTCGGTAAAGGCCATACCTACTACACCCGTTTTAATAATAAGGTAAAGAAGGACCCAAGTAAGAAGCACGAGGAACGCAAGTTCAACCCAATTGCTCGAAAGCACACCGTATACAAGCAGAAGAAATAACAAAAATGCAGTACCCAAGGGTACTGCATTTTTGTTATTTCTAGTTCTCCATCGCAGCTTCGTACGCACCGACATCGGCCAAGCTATTGAGCTCAAGGCGTTTAATGAGCGCGGCTTGTGCAGCCTCGACATTCTCTTCCTTACCAAGCCATGCTTGCTGAACCGGTTCTTCAAGACCGCGTGAGTACGAGAAGGCAAGTTGCCACGGTAAGTTTGCCTTTGCCTTTTCAAGCTCGCCAATCGCATCGAGATTTTCGGTAGCTCGTTTTGGTGTCTGACCTCCAGACAGGAAGACGATACCTGGTACGTCATGCGGTACCGTTTTCTCAAAGGTACGAATCGTCGCCTCCGCCACTTCAGCAGGTGCTGTCTGCACCGGATGTTCACTACCGGCCAAAACCATACTCGACTTCAAAATCACTCCTTTGAGGTCTACCTTATACCAGACCATAAGCTCAAAGAGCTTCTTCAGAACCATCGTTGTCACCTCTTCAGCGCGAGCGAGTGAGTGAGCACCACTGAAGATAACTTCTGGTTCAAGCATTGGCACAATACCTGCCTCCTGACAGAGTGCAGCGTAGCGGGCCATCTGCACCATATCGAAAACTATGTTCTGCTCTGTTGGCGTCGTGTCAGAAATCGTAATCACCGCGCGCCACTTGGCTGCTCGTGCTCCCATGTCGTAGTATTCCGCAAGTCGTTCGGCGAGTCCGTCGAGTCCTTGTGTAACCACCTCGCCCTCAAAGCCTGTGTGCGGAACTGTACCCGTATCAACTTTGATAATTGGGATAATCCCTTTAGCAATCAAAAGATCAGAAAACTGGGTGTGATCATCAGCATGATTTCTGATGGTGCCATCGTGGAGGATGACGCCGGTGACGTATTTCTCTAAGCCTGGTGTAGTGAACAAAAGCTGCCGATACTTCCGACGCATTTCTGCTTCGGCTGGAATACCAAGTGCCTCAAGTTGTTTATTCATTGAGGTTGGACTCTGGTCAGCCGCAAGGATACCTTTCTTCGGTACGACAAGGGCTTTTGCAATTTCGTGTAATTTGGTGTTTGAC
>JACCDW010182730.1_pt1 | contig 11049 bp, 5 predicted proteins | sample 7449781 | NCBI WGS metagenome assembly JACCDW01 (sample SAMN15323449, study PRJNA562643) | freshwater metagenome | isolation source: river surface water | place: USA:Blue River Watershed | collected 2017-08-18
CATTTATGGCATCATTTAAAGTAACCGGTGGCCGCCGTTTAAAAGGAGAAATTACTCCTCAAGGAGCAAAAAACGAAGCATTACAGATCTTGTGTGCCGTGGTTTTAACAGCAGAGCCTGTAACCATCCACAATATCCCGAACATTCGCGACGTCAATCAATTAATTGATTTATTAGGCGATATGGGCGTGAGTATGCGTCGTTTATCCGAGTCTAGCATTGAATTTGATGCCTCTCAAGTGAATATTGATTACTTAGATTCAGATACCTACAAGAAGAAAGCGGCTGCGCTTCGTGGCTCGGTAATGCTTTTAGGACCTACGTTGGCTCGCTTCAAAAAAGGACGTATTCCTTCCCCAGGTGGAGACAAAATCGGCCGTAGAAGATTAGATACCCACTTCTTTGGCTTCATGAAATTAGGCGCTAAGTTTAACTATAGCCCAGAAGATGGCGGAATCTACGAAGTGGATGCATCACAATTACAAGGTGCGTATATGTTATTAGACGAAGCGTCTGTAACGGGTACGGCGAATATTTTGATGGCTGCGGTTTTAGCCAAAGGAAAAACCACCATCTACAACGCCGCTTGTGAACCTTATTTGCAACAATTGAGCAAGATGTTGAACCGCATGGGAGCGAAAATCTCCGGTATCGGATCTAACATGTTGATCATCGAAGGTGTAGATGTATTACACGGAACAGAGCACACAATGCTTCCAGATATGATCGAGATCGGTTCATTCATCGGTTTAGCGGTGATGACACAATCAGAAATCACGATCAAAAACTGCCAAATTCCTGAATTAGGCATCATTCCTGAGGTTTTCAAAAAACTAGGGATCAAAATGGAATTCCGTGGCGATGATATTTTCATCCCCTCTCAAGAGCATTACGAATTAGAAAACTTCATCGATGGGTCGATGTTAACGATCTCTGACCACCCGTGGCCAGGATTCACACCCGACTTATTGTCAATCATTTTAGTAACTGCGATTCAGGCCAAAGGAACGGTCTTAATCCACCAAAAAATGTTCGAATCCCGTCTATTCTTCGTCGACCGCTTGATCGAAATGGGTGCCCAAATCATCCTTTGCGATCCACACCGTGCTACGGTTGTCGGATTCGACCGCAAGCAAACATTAAAAGGAATCCGCATGTCATCTCCTGATATCCGTGCGGGTGTTTCCCTTTTAATCGCAGCGATGTCAGCGAACGGAACTTCGATCATCGATAACATCGAACAAATCGATCGTGGTTACCAAAACATTGATACCCGTCTAAATGCCATCGGCGCAGAAATCGTACGTATCTAATGTCCCTTTTTCCTAAAATCAAACAGACCGTCCAATTGGCCTTACCTATCGTGGTAGGCGAATTGGGCGTGATGCTAATGGGCCTTGCAGATACGATTCAGGTAGGCCAAATGTCCACCGGTGCCGCCGAAAGCCTCGGTGCATCCGGCATGGCGCAGTCCATATTTTTTACTATTGCCATCATTGGGATCATTTGTATACAAATTGTATCACCCATGATCTCGAAAGCCGTAGCAGAGGGTGACAAAACGGAATGTGGGAATCTATTGCGGGCAAACCTGCGAGTAGCTACCTTTTTAGGCTTAATCACCATCCTAATCACCTACATCGTTAGTTTAAACTACGATTTATTTGGGCAGACAGAGGCTAACAAAGCATTAACCCTACCCTTCTTAAGTTTAATTTCGGTATCCGTTTTACCTATATTCTGGTTCATCGCTTTGAAAAGCTTCATGGATGGATTGCAACGGACTACCGTAGGGATGACAATTACCATCATCGCATTGGCTTTAAATGTATTTGGTAACCATATTTTGATCAATGGATTATGGGGTTTTCCAGCCTTGGGGTTATTCGGATCTGGCATTTCCACCTTACTGTCCCGTTTATTCATGGCGGGAACATTAGCTATTTATGTATTTACAAGAGAAGAATTCAAACCTTACCTGCGTAAAGGACATGTACATGTGGTCAAGAATGTCTTAGAGAAAAATATACTTCGCATCGGAATTCCTTCAGGAATGCAAGGCTTCTTTGAGATTGCGACTTTTGGGATGGCCGTTGTCATGATGGGTTGGATTTCAGTTACCGCTCAAGCCGCGCATATCGTCGCCATTAACATGGCTTCGATTACCTATATGATGGCTACAGGGATCGCGGTGGCAGGTGGAATTAATGTAGGAACAGCCATTGGCGAACGAAACCGCGCAGGAATCATAGAGTCTGGCAAAGCAGCGTTAATCCTTTCCCTCTTATTTATGGGTGCCTGTGCCCTATTGTTTTTCTTCGGCCGCGAATACCTGGTCCGGGGTTATACACAAGAATTACCGGTGATAGCGATTGCAGTTACGTTGGTCGTTTGGGGCGCCATATTTCAACTATTTGATGGCATTCAGGCCGTTTCACTTGGCTTATTACGTGGATTACAGGATTACAAAATCCCTACTGCTATTACCGTTATATCCTATTGGGGAGTCGGAATTCCACTTTGTTATTATATCGGTATTTATGAAAAAGTAGGTGCCGTAGGCATCTGGGTAGGTTTAACGGCCAGTTTAGTTTGTTCGTCTGCCCTACTTTCATGGCGCTTTTATGCGAGGGCGAAGCGAGTGAAGTTTGAGGAACTGGAGGTAGATTAGAGATTATAGAGTAGAGAGTAGAGAGCATAGAGAAGAGAATATTGATTCTTGGTTCGAAATATAACGTTATATCACATCAAAAAAGGGAGCAATTGCTCCCTTTTTTGATGACTGTAACGGTAGAACCCATCTATACTCTCTACTCTATAATCTCTAATCTAAACACTACGAATGTATCGACCTCTTCGCCGTAGCCGCCAAACAAGCCTCTTTCATCGCCTCCGTATACGTCGGGTGCGCGTGAGACATGCGAGCTACATCTTCAGCTGAAGCACGGTATTCCATCGCAACGACTGCTTCCGCAATCATATCGGCTGCACGAGCTCCGATGATATGAACACCTAGAATCTCGTCTGTTGTTGCATCAGCTAATACTTTACACACGCCATCCACATCTCCTGATGCAATCGCACGACCTAAGGCCTTGAATGGGAATGAACCTTCTTTGTAAGCGATGCCAGCTGCTTTTAATTCTTGTTCTGTCTTTCCCACAGCAGCCACTTCTGGCCAAGTATAAACAACACCTGGAATTAAATTGTAGTTAATGTGTGGTTTTTGACCTGCAATGACTTCCGCTACAAAGGTTCCTTCTTCTTCCGCTTTGTGCGCTAACATCGCACCACGAACTACGTCACCAATCGCATAAATACCTGGAACCGAAGTTTGAAGCGTGTGCTCATCTACGGCAACACGACCACGCTCATCCGCCGTCAAACCAGCCGCAGCTAAGTTTAAACCATCAGTATATGGACGACGACCGATACATACAAGGCAATAGTCACCTTTGATCTCAACTTCTTTACCCGCTGAATCTTGCGCTTTCACTGTCACTTCTTTGCCTTTAACGGCTGCGGAAGTCACTTTATGAGATAGGTAGAAATCGGCGCCCATTTTGGCAATCGACTTCTGTAATTCTTTTCCCATCGTCTTGTCCATCGTAGGAATCATGCTATCCGCAAATTCGATGAATGAAACTTTGGAACCTAAACGGGCATAAACTGATCCTAATTCAGCACCAATTACTCCCGCACCGATCACAATTAAGTGTTTCGGAACTTCTTTCATCTTTAGGGCCTCCGTCGACGTGATGATACGCTCTTTATCCACCGGAATAAAAGGTAAGATTGTCGGCTTAGAACCTGTTGCGATGATGATATTTTTAGCAGAGATCACTTCGGAAGAACCATCTTCTTTGGTCACTTTCACCGTTTTAGCGGAGTCAAATGAACCCAAACCATGGAAAGTGGTGATCTTATTTTTCTTCATCAAATACGAGATACCTGCATTCAAATTCGAAACCACCCCCGCTTTACGCTTGATCATTTGGCCCATGTTCACCTTCGGCTTCGCGATATCGATTCCATGCTCTTCGAAGCTATGAACGGCATTGTAATAATGCTCAGACGAGTCCAAAAGCGCTTTGGAAGGAATACATCCCACATTTAAACAAGTTCCACCCATCACGGCGTATTTCTCAATGATGGCTACTTTGAAACCTAATTGAGCCGAACGGATCGCCGAAACGTATCCACCAGGGCCAGAACCAATAACTACTACATCAAAATCTTGCATATAGGCGATTGAAAGCGAATAGGCCCGCTAAGGCCTATCCAATTGATTAAATATCTAATAATAAACGAGCTGGATCCTCTAAAAGTTGCTTTAAGCGAACTAAGAAGCTAACCGACTCACGACCATCGATAATACGGTGATCATATGAAAGTGCTAAGTACATGATAGGACGGATGACGATTTGGCCATCAACTACTACAGGACGCTCTACGATATTGTGCATACCTAGGATCGCCACTTGTGGTGCGTTGATAATCGGAGTCGATAACATCGAACCAAATACTCCCCCATTCGTAATGGTGAACGTACCGCCACTCATTTCCTCTAAGCTCAATTTGTTCTCGCGAGCCTTACCCGCTAAACGAACCACTTCTGATTCAATTCCAGCTAAAGATAAGTTTTCCGCTGAACGAATCACGGGAACCACTAAGCCTTTTGGAGCAGATACCGCAATAGAAATATCGCAATAGTCGTGGAATACGATTTCGTCTCCATCGATTTTTGCATTCACAGATGGGTACTCTTTTAAAGCCACGCAAACTGCTTTCGTGAAGAACGACATGAAGCCTAAGCCTACACCGTGTTTCTCCTTGAATTTATCTTTGTATTTACCGCGAAGATCCATCACTGGCTTCATATCGACTTCGTTAAACGTCGTCAACATCGCTGTTTCATTCTTCACTGCCACTAAACGACGAGCCACTGTCTTACGCAATGAGCTCATTTTTTCGCGACGTGTACGATCTGATGTCGCTGCTGCCGGAGCAGAAGCGGCTGGAGCCGATGCCGAAGCTGGTTTAACTGCAGCAACCGCATCCTCTTTCGTGATACGACCACCTACGCCTGAACCTGCTACCGAAGCAGCGGAGATTCCTTTTTCATCTAATATTTTTGCTGCTGCTGGAGATGGGTGACCAGCTGCATAAGTCGCATCTCCTGAAGAAGCAGGAGCTGCTGGTGCAGATGGCGCTGCTGCTGGGGCAGGAGCCGCCGCAGCCACTGAACCACCTACGGTGATTCTTGCCAAAATTCCTCCAATCGGAACTACCGTTCCTGATTCAGCCACAATTTCTAATACACCCGCTGATTCAGCTGGCAATTCGAACGTCGCTTTATCTGATTCTAATTCGCAAAGTACTTCGTCTAAAGAAACGCTATCCCCTGTTTTCTTATTCCAAACAGAAACCGTCACTTCCGTGATCGACTCCCCTACCGCAGGAACTTTTACTTCTAAAACAGCCGTAGGACCCGCCGCTGGTGCAGGTGCTGCTGCTGGTGCCGGAGCAGCCACAGGTGCTGCCACTGCTGCCGCCGGAGCTGCATCTGCCACTTTTACTGAAGCGGTTGATCCACCTGCCTCAATTGTACAGATGATTGCGCCGATCGGAAGAACATCGCCTTCTTTCGCCACAATATGCAACACACCTTCCGCCTCTGCAGGCAATTCAAAGGTCGCTTTGTCCGATTCCAATTCGCACAAAACCTCGTCTAATTTCACGTGATCGCCTTCCTTCTTGTTCCAAGTAGCAACGGTCACTTCTGTAATCGACTCGCCCACAGCGGGCACTTTCATTTCTATAGCCATAATAATTCTATTATTCGAATGCTTTGTTAACTAGGTTTGCTTGCTCTACGCCGTGAACTTTCAAGAATCCAGTCGCAGGAGAAGCGGATTTTTTACGCGCGACTAAACCTTTGAATTTAGACCAGCCAAATTCGCGGATCACATACGACCAGTAGCCCATGTTTTCCGGTTCTTCTTGCACGAAGAATACATCTGCGCCTTTGTATTTCGCTAATTCTGCGTCTACTTGCTTCGTAGGGAATGGGTGTAATTGTTCCAAACGTACAATCGCCACATCCTTGCGCTTATCTTTTTCTTGGCGATCCAATAGATCGAAGTATACTTTACCAGAGCAAAGTAATACCTTCTTCACTTTGGCCTTATCTGCATAGCTATCACCGATCACCTCTTGGAATTTACCCTTCGTAAACTCTTCGATAGGCGAAACCACTTTCGGGTGACGGAAGATAGACTTAGGCGACATCACGACTAATGGCTTGCGGAAATCCCAAGTCAATTGACGACGTAAAGCGTGGAAAATATTCGCTGGCGTCGTTAAGTTCGCCACGATCATGTTGTTTTCCGCAGCTAACTGCAAGAAACGCTCTGGACGTGCATTCGAGTGCTCTGGACCTTGTCCCTCATAACCGTGCGGCAATAACATCACTAAACCATTCTGTGTACCCCACTTCGATTCGTGAGATGAAACGAATTGGTCAATCATGGTTTGAGCGCCATTGGCAAAGTCACCAAACTGTGCTTCCCAAATAACTAAGGCGTCTGGATTCGCTAAGGCATAACCAAATTCGAAACCTAATACGCCGTACTCAGAAAGTAAAGAGTTATAAATCTGCGCTTGCTCTTGACCCTCTTTAATGTGGTTTAACGAATTGTAGTTCTCATTCGTGTTCGCATCGTGTAATACGACGTGACGGTGAGAGAACGTACCACGTTGCACATCTTGACCTGATAAACGAACAGGCTTTCCTTCTAATAAAAGAGAACCGTAGGCTAATAATTCAGCCGTAGCCCAGTTTAATTGGCCTTTTTCGAAATATCCTTTGCGATCTGCGATTACTTTTTCGATTTGCTTTAAGGCAGTAAAACCTTTTGGCAAAGAAGTCAAGGCTTTCGCTACTGAATCAATCACCTCTTTCGAGATCGCCGTTTTAGGAGACGAATCGAAATCCGTTTCGTTCGAGAAACGAAGCGCTGACCAGCGGTTATCTAATTTCAAAGGAACATACGGTGGGCTTACTTTTTGCTTCACCATATCTAAACGAGCCTGTAATTCAGCTTTGAAAGCGGAATCCATTTCTTCGGCTAATTTAGCCTCGATCTCGCCGTTCTTGATTAATTGTTGTGTGTAAACCTCGCGTGGGTTTGGGTGATTCGTGATGTTCGCATACAACGTAGGTTGCGTAAAACGAGGCTCATCTGATTCGTTGTGGCCATTACGACGGTAACAAACCATATCCACAAATACATCGCGGTTAAATTCTTGACGGTATTCTGCCGCCATACGAGACACAAATACCACTGCTTCTGGATCATCTCCATTCACGTGGAATACCGGTGCATCGATGATTTTAGCCACATCCGTGCAATAAATCGCCGAACGAGCATCTTCAAAGTCAGTCGTAAAACCTACTTGGTTATTGATCACAAAGTGGATGGTTCCACCTGTACCGTAACCCTTTAATTTCGCCATCTGAGTTACCTCATAAACGATACCTTGACCAGCTAAGGCCGCATCTCCGTGAATTAAAATAGGTAATACTTTATCGTAATCTCCTGCATAATGCGCATCTGCACTAGCACGGCAGAAACCTTCTACTAAGGGATTCACCGCTTCTAAGTGTGATGGATTAGGAGCTAATTTCAACGAAATCTCGCTTCCTTTAGGTGAAATATGCTTGCTTGAATAACCTAAGTGGTATTTTACATCACCATCCCCGTGAATTTCATTAGGAACATTTCCTTCGAAACCATCAAAGATTGCTTCGTATGATTTATGCATGATGTTTGCCAAAACGTTCAAACGACCTCTGTGCGCCATCCCGATCATCGCCTCCTTCACACCCGCATCAGCTGCTACATTGATAATCGCATCTAAACCGGCGATAGTGGATTCTCCACCTTCTAAGCCGAAACGCTTTTGGCCTAAATATTTTGTACCTAAGAAGTTCTCAAAAACAACGGCCTCGTTCATCTTCTGAAGAATGTGCTTTTTCTCCTCAAACGTAGGCTTGAATGAAAGTGCTTCCTTCTCGATTTTATTACGTAACCACTCTTTTTGCTGTACGTCGCGGATATACGAATATTCGAAACCCACTGAACCTGCATAGATTTTATGTAAAGCTGCTTGAATCGTGCGCAAAGTCACTGCACCTAAACCCATGAAAGATCCCGCTTGGAAAACGGTATCTAAATCCGCATCAGACAAAGAATAATCCGCCAAATCTAAACGTGGCTTACGATCCTTGCGCTCACGCACCGGGTTAGTTTTAGATAATAAGTGGCCTCTTGAACGGAATGCCTTAATCAAGGAGATAACCGCCATTTCTTTCTGAACGTGGCTTGAATCAGCTGAAACAGCGCCCGCAGGTGCTCCCTCGCCTAACCAGGTTTGAGAAAAGTCGAAACCTTTGAAGAAATCTCTCCAAGAGCTATCTACTGAATTGGGATCTTGTTTGTACGCCTCATACAAGTCAGCTATGACTTGCGTGTCGGCATTGGCTACGTAGGAAAATGGATCCATAAGTTAATTTTCTAGGCTTTAGGCCAAAGAAATGTTTCAATGTTTTGGTTTAGTACAATCTTAACAATCTATAAATGCTAAAATCTACGCAATTTACTATTTGCTCCGCAAAATACCCCTACTTATTCTTGGGTTTTTTAGCTATAAGTGCACAAATTTCTGAGGAATTTTATCCATTATAAAAGCACCCTAAAATTTCTTTAATAATTTCAATTTTTTCCTCTAAAATCACCAATAATTAGCCTATTCTTTTAAGGTCTAAATTGACCTAATTTCCCCAACCCAAAATCGAGGTCATAACGGAGGAAAATTTGATGAAAACCAGACGCTTCACTCGAAGTAGTCGAACCAAGTGTCGATACATTTTTACCCAGAAAATCATACGAATAACCTACTCTAAAATTCAAACCTAGCGGCACCTCCAGCGAACCTAAAAATGCTGGATCACCAAACTCCGAACCCGTCTGCTGGTACCACAACCCAATACCAAGTTTTTCTTGGTACCAAAAAACAGCATTTAAATCCACTTTCGTCTGCAGATCCTTTCGTAAAACGGTTCCCACTTTTAGTGTATGCAAATCACCCACGGGGAAATAATAGGACGCTTGCAAATATAAAGGCGCATCTCCCAATCCATCAAATCGATTAGTAGGCTTCGAAATTCCCACCATCAAGGCTTCTTTTCGATAGGTCGCCCCTATCCCAATGCTTCCTAACAATTCACTCGAACCCGATTTGCCTAAAATGGGATATTGATTCACCCCTACATTAATTCCATAGCTCAATTGATTACCTCTCCCCCAATGCTCATGCTTAGAAGCGACTACCGCTAATCCTAAGTTAGAGGAAATCATTCCAGATGGAGTCGCATACGATTGATCCGTGTTGTATCCCAAAAAACCCAAGCCCCAGCTCCCCTTTTGCAAAGGCAGATCAATGCTCATTAACTGTTGTGAAGACGAGGCGCCGCCTATCGTCTGAAAAAGAGGCTTTTTGCGAAAAATCCCTTTGGCAGAAAAAATCTTCTGCGCTCCTGCATCCGCTGGATTAATAGCTAATGGGAGAAATGGATAAGCCATCCGCAAAGATTCTTGCTGGGCGTGAACTGCGAATGAAAGGAATAAAAGCAAGGCAAGTTTTCTCATAAAAACTGACAATGTGACACCTCTCGCTGTCTTGGAATTAAAATTGCAAAAGGATGCCCAAATGTAGGATTATTAATTTTAAAAAATATGAAAGAAACAGGTAACATCTCCATTCACACCGAGAACATTTTCCCCATCATTAAGAAATTTCTCTATTCGGATCACGAGATTTTCCTTCGTGAGCTAGTTTCAAACGCCGTAGATGCGTCCCAAAAAATCAAGCGTTTAAGTTCCATTGGTGAATTTAACGGTGAATTAGGGGAGCTAAAGGTGAAAGTGAGTTTTGACAAAGACAAAAAGACGATCACAATTTCTGACAACGGTATCGGTATGACCGCAGAAGAAATCAAGAAATACATCAACCAAATCGCCTTCTCTGGGGCCACTGAATTCGTAGAGAAATACAAGGACCAAGGAGATGACAAAGGTATTATCGGACATTTTGGTCTAGGTTTCTATTCTGCCTTTATGGTGGCAAAAGAGGTCGAGATCATCTCTAAATCTTATCAAGAGGGTTCTGAAGCCGCTACTTGGAAATGCGATGGTTCTACTGAATACACGATCGGATCAGCCAAAAAGAAGACCCGCGGAACAGATATCATCTTGCACATCGCTGAAGACTCAGAGGAGTTTTTAGAGGAGTTCAAATTGAAGTCCATCTTGGAGAAATACGGCAAGTTCTTGCCGATTGAGATTGAGTTTGGCGATAAGGTAATTAATAATCCGAACCCGATTTGGACTAAATCTCCATCTGATTTAACAGACGAGGATTACTTGAAATTCTACGAGGAATTATACCCTTTCCAAGAGAAACCTTTGTTCTGGATTCACTTAAATGTGGACTATCCATTCAATTTAACGGGTATTTTATATTTCCCTAAAGTGAAGAACGAGATGCAATTGCAACGCGAAAAAATCTCCCTTTACAGCCGTCAGGTATTCATTACCGATGAGGTCAAAGACATCGTTCCTGAATTCTTGATGTTATTGCACGGGGTCATCGACTCACCCGATATTCCATTGAATGTTTCTCGCTCGTTCTTACAAGCAGATTCGAACGTGAAGAAAATCAACTCGTACATCACGAAGAAAGTAGCGGATAAGTTAGCTGAATTATTCAAATCAGATCGTCCTGGATTCGAGGAGAAATTTGCGAATATCGGCTTATTCATCAAGTACGGAATGATTTCGGACGAGAAATTCTTAGAGAAAGCGAAAGATTTTTGTTTAGTTCAAGATACGAACAACAAATATTTCACGTTAGACGAATACAGTGAAGAGGTGCAAGCTGCCCAAACAGACAAGGACGGAAACAAGGTGTACTTGTATACCACCG
>JACCDW010380593.1_pt1 | contig 11049 bp, 10 predicted proteins | sample 7449781 | NCBI WGS metagenome assembly JACCDW01 (sample SAMN15323449, study PRJNA562643) | freshwater metagenome | isolation source: river surface water | place: USA:Blue River Watershed | collected 2017-08-18
ACCGATAATTTTTTTAATATTTCTTATTCCTACTTCTTCGTTTACGAATGAATTATAATTTCGCATATAATTTACTATTTTTTGTATATATTAAAAATATTATGGAATTAACTTCCACATAAACTTTATGTAGCTCTAAATCTAAATAATCAAGTTTAGATACTATTTCAGTTTGTCTCTCTAAAAACTCATCTGAGTTTATATATTGACTTAACGTGTATGGACTTGTTTTATTCTCTAATACCAATCTAACATTAATATATGGTTTAAATCCCAATTTAATATCTTGGTCAGTAACATTAGTATCTACTACATTAAACTGATGTAACTTCTTTCCAAAAACAACAGAAACTCTAAAGTCATCAATGAAGTCACTAAATACTTCCATAACATCATCTCTATCTACATTCCAGATTTCTGATCTATTTTCAAATGATTTTAAGTATCTCATTTTTTAAAATCTTTTACATCTTTTGATTTTTCTTGAGCATCAAATTTAGTATCAAAGAAATTATCAGTAACTCCAACTATTTTAGTCTCTGGTGAAACAGATGCGTAAGGACCAAGCTCACCACTTCTAAAGACACCACCATTCATATCACCATTCAAAACACCATTCATGAAATAACAATCGTTAAGTGTTGAATTCTCAACTCTACAACTTAGCACCTTACTATCATTAACATCAGATGCCTCAATTTTAGATTTTGATATTTGTGAATTGTTTACTTCACAACCATAGAAATTACAGTTCTCATAGATACCATCTAATATTGTACAGTTTACAAATTCAAATGAATTCATAGGTAGATTACACTTTATGTGAGCATCAACTATTTCCATTTTTTGAGTTTCTGAAATATAATTAACTATACAATCTTTTAAACCATCAGTTGATTCAATGAGATCATATAATTTATCATATATTCTAATAAAGTAGGAGCTTACCAATTCATACATATGGTTTTGATCAATTTGTAATTGAATACTTGGAAACTCAACAATAAAATTATCATATTTTGAAAATGTTCTAAACTTAGAGATATTATCTTCTAAATATTTTTCTAATTTATCAGCATCATTTTGGTTAAAATTTGTATCAATTGAATTATAACAATCCAATATAAATCTATCTAAAAAATAAACAACATTTCCAATATTCTTCTCATAATCTTTACCACCAATATATCGATATTCAACTCTTTGAGTATCTTTATTATTATTTATATTTAAAAAATTAATTCCAAAATATTTATTATCAGGTAACATTAAGTTATTTTTTACAGAATCGATTGGGATATTAAAAAAGTCATACTCTTTATATGGAATAATTTGCTTCACTGATTTAGCATAAATATTACCTTTTCTTGATGGATAGAATCTATAAATTTCATCCTCATCGGTGTTAAGAATTAATTTTAAAACATTTAAATCATTTAAATTTTTATCACCGTCGAAAAATGATATATTAAAATGTATTGACGATTTCTCATTAGTATATCCATAATTCTGTATAAATTTTATTATCTTAATAAGATAATATTTAGCATCATTATACTCTAAAGGACCAGTTACTAATTCAACCATGTTAGATCCACCAGATAAATCTGGTTCAATTTTAAAATTTTTACTATCTGGTGTGAAATCAGAGTGATATTGTCGGAAGCCATGTACCTTTACTGGTGACAATTCCTTATTTAAAAGTTCTAATGTTTTATAAAAAGATAGATCTTTCATATAAAACTCAAATTCAAATCCAACTTTTGATTTTGACAGCTTGTTATATTCGTGTATAAATTTTTCAGAATACTTCTTCATAATTTTATATATTAAAACCTCAGTCCCAATTTAAGGAAGCAAATACACTTGAATATATAAAAAGTACTAATAAAATGAACCGGTACTATTTATGGATATCAACAACAAAATGAGTTTTTTCTGTGTCTATTGTAAAACGAGGAAAAAATTTGATAAATTTATAAAGGTTAATAAGATTAAAAACAAGTATATCATAGATATAAAAAAAATCGTGGAAGAAGAAGATGTTAGCTTCGATCAAGATAGAACGTATTTAAAAATACTCATTTTTAATAAAATACAACAAGCAATTGAAAGAAAAAAAGATATTTATTACATACCTGATTTTGACACTGATTTCTCAATAGAGAAATTATTAAATCTTAAAAAAATACTAGGAGAAAACGATTTTAATGTATTAATCTTTTATAATGAGTTTAGAAAGAGTCAAGAAGTTATTGATGATGTTTTTTCTAATTTATCTAAATTTTCAAATTCACAAATAATAAGAGATTACTAATAACATAATATATAATTCAACATTAGAATTTATATAATATGGCAAGAATTTATACAAGCTCACCATTAGGACTTATTTTAGAAGGAGACTTCTCATACGGAGATGGAGGTAATTCAAGATTTTCAACAAAAAATACCTTGAATAAAACATCCGTTAATTCTAAATCTGGATTAGTTCAACATCCATTGACACTTCAGAGTCCAGATACAGTACACGTAGACGATGTGTATGATATAAGTACATTTAATATAATAAGACAACTTGAAAACTACCCAACTATGAAACTAAAATGGGCGGATTTTGCATACTGTAGAGATTATGGTGTTTATCCAAATAATAGACTTGTTGTTTGTAGAAGATTTGATCACCCAATGATAGATGACTTAACCTTTTCTGGAAGAGAGGGAGCATCTGAACCAATATCAACATTGATAACTTGGATGCCAGAAACAACTGAAATTTTAAGTTTCAACTTTGGTGAAAGTTGGGTAGAGGCACAACCATCGTTTAAAGATCTTTTAAATGATGTCGGTGATGATATTGGTTTAGGAAAAATAAACTTCAAACTTGGAGACGCCTTATCAGCTGGTATGAACTTAGTATCACTTCCTGGTTTTACACAAGGATTGCAAAGATCAATATTAGGTAAGTTAGGTGTTATTGATAAAGATTCTGTTGATATAATACCATCTGGTACTCCAAATTTGATTAAGGAATCCATGCAAAGAAAACTTATAAAAGATGATTCTGCTGGTTCCGGACTAGTTGGTAAATTCTCAGTTACTGTTAAATGTGCATGGGAACAAAAATTCATATCAGGGGTTGATCCAACCTTAATCTATTATGATATCTTACAAACAATATTGGCATTTGGTGGATCACAGGCAGTTTTCTATTTAGGAAAAAGATCTAATCTCGGAGGATTGGGCACCGCATTAGAAGATTTCTTGAAGCCTGGTGGTGCTACTAGACTAATTAGAAAGGTTGTTGAGGCGTTTTCAAATGCATTGAAAGAATTAACTAAGGAGATTAATGATTTAATTGGTAAGTTTTTTGATTCTACTTATGGTGAGAAAGATTCAGGGGGTGGAGGATCAGAAAAAACACCAGAGCAGATTGAAGCCGATGAGAAAAAAAAGAGAGATGACACTATCGCTAATGCTCAGAATAAAATTACAGGAGATACATATTCTGAAGAAGTAAGGCAACCTGATGGCACGATAACAACTGTACAAAAACCTGGTTTATTAAAAGGATTTGCGGATACTATAATAAAAAAATATAGAATACAAGCACTTGGTGTTGTTACAACACTAACAGGATTGCCATCAACACCTTGGCATATAACAATTGGAAATCCACTTAGACCAATATTTTCAAGTGGAGATATGCTAACACAAGATGTAAAAGTAAATTTAGGAGCTCAACTATCTTTTAATGACCTGCCATCTTATATTGAGTGTGAATTCACATTAGTGAGTGCAAGAAATTTAGGAATCGATGAAATAATTGAAAAACTTTCTTGTAGTGGAATAAGAATTTCAAATGAACATCCAACATTTTGGAATACTCATCCAGATCCAGGTGAGAATCAACCTCAACCTTCTCCAACATCTACACCTGGTCCAACAGCATCTGCACCAACTGATAATAAGCAAGAGGATGAGTTACAGAATGTAGCGGCAACTCAATCAACATCTGAACAATCAAAAGTTGGAAATGAAAATTCAACAGGAACTGCATCAACTACTGGTCAACAAGTAAATCCTGATCCTAATAGCAACGAACCAGTAATTGGAGCACCTACTTCAACAACACCTACTGAAACAGAGTATGTAGTTAAGCCAGGTGATTCAATTTGGAAAATTGCTAAAAACAAATTAGGACCGAATGCGTCAAAATCTGAAATAGATGCTGAGATGAAGAGTATAATTGCTAAGAATAAAAATAAAAACCCAGCTGAGGCAGATGGAATTGTCAAATCAGGACAAAACTCGGATCCTGACTTTTTACAAGTGGGAGATAAATTAATTATTTAATATGATAATAAAAGATATTGACAAATTAAAAAGATCCGTATCCAATTTAAATCTATATGATTTAAATAAATTGACTTTTAGATTTACTTTCCAAGGTCTATCATTTGGTGAATATAAAGTTCAAAAAGGGGAAGAGATGAGAATAGATCTTGTTTGTAATTCTATTTATGGAAATTTAGAAAATATAGACATACTTTTAAACATTAATAATATAAGTAATCCACTTAATATAAAAGAAGGAACCTTGTTAAGATACCCGAATCCTGATTCCATAGAGAGCTTAAGAGTTAGAGAAAGTAAGACAAATGATGTTCAAATAAGTTTAGCAAGTAGTAACAAAGCTTCCGCTCAAGATCCGGCTAGACAACAATATGTTGATCAAAATTACTCACTACCACCAAATGTTATGGAGAGACCAACTGAGCAAACTCAGATTTCTGGAAATACCATAAAAATTGGAACAGGACTTTTCAATAAATAATATAATATATGCCTTATAAAATAGAAAATGGTAATATTGTATCTAAAGATACTTCTGGTGCAACAAGAAAGTTTATAAAACAAAATGTTGATATAATAATCGGTGAATGTAAAAAAAGAGGAATCACCAATAAATATCTTATTGCTGGTATTCTAGGAACAATATCAAAAGAATCTGGATTTGTACCACAAAATGAAAATCTAAACTATTCAGAGAGTGGTCTTTTAAAAATATTCCCATCTAAATTTGGTAGAGGCAAAGCTAACGCACAAGAATATGCGAAAAAACCAGAAAAAATAGCCAATTATGTTTATGGTGGTAAATATGGAAACTCAGCTCCTGGTGATGGTTATAAATTTAGAGGAAGAGGTTTTAACCAAATAACATTTAAGGACTTATATAAAAAATATGGAACTAACATACCTGGAATTCTGGAAAATCCAGATCAATTAAATAATGTATCACAAGCAGCGATAGCAACAATTGCATATTATGTTGAAGGATTTAAAAGTAAACAAATTAAGAAGAACTATGGTAAATCAGCACAAGATATGTCTGATTGGAACGAAGCACTTTTAATGGTGGTTAACGTCACAGCTGGTATAGGATTTTCTCCAAGTGCTGATAATGTTAGATATAATTATGATAAGGCTAAAAAATGCCACGGATTTCTAATAGATTATCTCGAACAAAATCCACAAGGCACTACAACACCACCAGATAATCCATCAAATGTAGACAATGCCGCTCAAAATCAACAAAATTCCGATCAATCGAGTGTAGATCAACAGGATGATTCTGGAACAAATAGTGGTTCTGGTGAGAATGGTCAGACAAATAATACTCCACCAGTTAAAAATCTGACACAATTTTTTAAGCCAACAATTCAACCTACTGAAATATCATTTGATATAGAGGGTGTATCTAAGAATGACAAAGAAAAGATTTCTAGAGAAGCTGGATATCAACCCTTTATTTGGTATAATGGTATTCAAATATCTCATCAGGATGTGCATAAATTTAATCTTTCACACAGAGGAATTCTACCATCATTAGAAGTTACATTCTATGATAGCTGGGGTGTTTTAAGAGAAGACGCATTTCCACATGATGATACACTATTAACTGTATATTTAAACTCAAAATCTTTAAATTTGAGATCAATACATATGGATTTTAAAATATTAGAGTTTAAAGACAATGGTAATAATAATTATACATTAACTGGAATCTGTAATATTCCTGAAATCTACCTTAGAAGATTTTCTAGTTTTAATTCGAAAACCTCACACGAGGCATTACAAGACATTGCTAAACAATGTGGAATGGGATTTTGTTCAAATATAAATAATAGTGATGATAAAATGACATGGATTAATCCAGGTTTTAAAAATTTAGAATTCATAGAAAATATTATAGGAAATTCATATGTATCGGAAACATCTTTCCAATATTGTTATATCGACTACTACTATAATTTCTGCTACATGGATTTGGGCAAAGAGTTAGAAAGAGATGTTTCACAAGATAAAATGGTAATCGGCTTTGGATATAAATTTCTTAAAGGAAATGAAGATGATAAAGATACTGATGAAGAAACAACAACGATGTTATTATCAAATGATAAATCTCTAAAAGAAACAGTAGCATATTTTTCACACTTTGATATTATAAATAAATCAACAAAAATATCAATTGAAAAAGCTTTTAGAACAAGAACAAAATATTACGACTCGGTTAAGAAAGAACTTTTAATATTCGATGTTGAATCACAAACTAGTGATGGTAGTAAATCGATAATATTAAAAGGCGCTGTAGGTGATGAAAAATATTTTAATGATAATACATCAAATATTTATGTGGGGAAATTAGATATGTTTGAAGATGGTAAAGGTAATGTACATAAGAACTATAACTACTCTATTTCACAAAATAGACAAAACCTAGATGATATAACTAAAGTATATTGTATTTTAACATTACCATCAAACAACTTTAACTTATATGTTTATCAAAAAATACCAATTTATTACTCTCCACAAAGACAAACACCTGGTGTTCAGAATGATTTTTATAAAAGAATTTCAGGTGAATGGTTAATAACAGAAATTGAATTTAGCAATGAGGGTGGTAAGAATACACAAATAGTAAAAGCTATTAAAAGAGAACTTTCTCTCTTACCAGAGGAGGCTAAAGATTCCAAACCAAGAAGTAAGGATAAGAGTCAGGGTGTTAATAATAGTGAGAACAATGTTAATGAATTAGCACCTGGTGAAACACCTGCACCGGAGCCAACTCCTAATCAACCAGTTAATAATAATCAACCACCTCCACCAACACAGGTAACACCGGAGGATCAATCCTACTATCAACTTGATTACATAATAGGGTCTGAAAATTTCAGAGATAATGATGGTAAGGTAAGAAACTTAGTATTGATTGAAAGTCAACCAGTTGATGAGTTAGTTGCAATCGCCTATTTAAAAATGAAAGAGGTCGCTAAAAAAGATGGAATAGAATTGGCTATAAACTCAGGATTTAGACCAGCTTATGGTCCGAATCTTAAAGCAAAAACTAAAAAGGGTAAAACAGTAACCATAACTACACAAGAGTCACTTAGAAGAGATAAAAGTAGATGGGATAAATCAGAAAGAGCCAAGTTTACAACAGATGATGATTTTGTATTTAAAGCTAGATCAAAAGCCTATAATCCACAAACCGCACCTCCTGGTAAATCAAACCATGGTAATGGAATTGCATTAGATTTGAATAGTGGAAGTAGAGTAGCTTTTAAAGGAAATTTAAAAAAAGAAATTTACATTTGGCTTGTAAAAAATAGCTGGAAATTCGGATTTGTAAGAGCTGTTAACTCAGAAGAATGGCACTTTGAATATCATCCATCAAAATCTAAAAAAGGACCATATGCTATTGTTTCGGATTCTAATTCAAATCTATTCTATTCAGATTTGGGGTTAAATAATATTAAAGTAGCATAATAATATATAGATTATGAAGTGGATTAGAAGTTTTAAGAAGTATCAAGAGTCATTGAAAATAGATCTAACCTTTGATCAAATCGATCTTATGGAGTCTTTATCAATATGGCACGATGTTTTATTAAATTCAATATCTGCAAAAAATGTTGATACTATTGAGACATTGAATTTATCTAAAGATTTTATTAATAAGTTAGATATAGATTTATTATCTGATAATACAGAATTTATTAATTCACTATCTTCAATCGGTTTAAAAAAATCACCAGTTCAAAATACAGATGATTTTCAAACATTTATTAACAAACCATGTAAGTTCATGTTACTATATGACTTCAATTCATCAGAATTGGAAAATCCGGAATATATTCTTTTTCAGACTTGGAATGAGACTTTAAAAAAGTGGGAAGATGCTAAACTATATAAGGTAAACGATGATATAAAAAAATTCTATGATAAATTAACATCAAAAACAATTGAGATTATAGATGGTAGTGAAAATTATATCTATACCACATCAAATGGAAATGACTGGGTACTTCAGAACTCACAAAAGCAAAATGATAAATTTTTAAAAACATTTAGAAAAGAAGAGTTGCAGAAACTACTTGATGATACTCAAGTTACAATCAACATTATTTAATTTTATTTTCTATAAAGCTTAAAATTACTTTATTTTTATCCTCTATATCATCTGACTTTAGCCATCTATAGGTATAAGTTGATTCAAGAAATTTAATTCTATTTTTAAAGATGTTTATTTTGATTTTTATCTTTTCAATTTCATCATCTGTTAGATCAAGATATATATTCAAATCTAAGCATATCTTATATAAAGTTACTAAGTCTCCGGATTCATAAGCAGATGTCGCTTCTAAATATGTGTCATTGAGTTTTGTGTTTTTAACCTTATCGGGATGTGTGTTTTTAACAATTTCTCTATACGCTTTTTTAAATTTAGAATCTTGTAACAGATTATCTTCATCTATTATATTAGAGTTAGAATTTTGATTTGTGAATTCATATTTTTGTTCCTGTTTTTCATCCCAAATAACCTTTAAATTAGGAAATTTATTTAGAATAGAATCAACATTTTCTAAAAATTTATCATCAGACTGTTTTATAATCTCTGATTGATATATGTAGTCAGACTCAACAAATTGTAGTTCCTTAATAAGTCTTTGTAATTCTAAAAATTTTAAATTTACCATCTCTCTATATTGATATTAAAATATTGATACTATGTTTTTAATATATAATTAAAATCAATACTTACGATGGCTGATATTTCATTATATAGACTTTATAAAATTCTTGAGAATATGAAAAAATCTGAAGAATATTCCGAAGATGAAATTAAAATAGTTGAAGGTCTTATCACACAAAAAGAGCTTCTATTAGAAGATACATCTGCTACTGGTGGACCCGCTGGTGCAGCAGGATCATCTAGTATCGGAGTTGGTAGTATTGGTGTGGCCATGTCAAATGCAACTACATCTGGAATGGGACCGGTTCAATCTTCACAACCATCATCAATTCCAGGTGCATTAAATGGTCAAGCTTGGATATCTGGAGGTGGCCAGGCAGGCAGTGGTGATATATCTGTTCCTTACAATCCAAGTGGTGCAAATAGAATGTTTCAAAAATTTCCAGCATTTTCGAAAAAGAAGCAAAGTGATCCAAATGTGATTACAAAAAAATCAAGACATAAACAATTAGATATGAAAACATTAAAGGATATGATGTCAAATAAAAAAGCATCAGGTAAAATTATGAACTTCAATGACTTTGAGAAAAAAGATGTTACTACTAAAGTGACTAAAGTTAAAGAAGGTAGAACATATGATGTTGCAAAAAAAGGTAAAAAAGAAACTCATGATGTTTCAAAGTTTCAAGGTATGATTGAAAGTCATGTGTATGGTTTAGGTGCAAAAATTAAACAAGTTGGTAATGATTTTGAAATTCATTATGGTGGAGAACATATTGCACAAGTTATGTTTAGAGAAGATTATATTGGTGTTAAAAAAGAAGGAAATAAATTTCCAAAAGAATTTGAATACACTGAACTTGGTAAAATAAAGTCTGAAATCACTGACCTTATTAAGAAGGCAACTAAGTTGTCAAAAGAACTTGGAAGAGGTTGGATAGAAAAATTCTAATTTAGAAATGAGAATAAAGCTATTTGAAAACTTTAAAAATGAAGAGTTACTTCAAATTGTAAAAGATTGTTTTCAAGATTTATTAGATGAAGGATTCGCTGAAATTGCTGACTCTGAAGAATTTATTGAAGAATATAAATCTTCTGTAATTATCTGTTGCACTGTTCCTAAAGATGAGACAGACTCAAGCTCATTTGATAGTTTTTATAATCAAAAGAAAAAACACTTTGATATAATTTCTCAAATAAAAAATTGTTTAGATAGAGTAAGACAAGCACATACTGAAGAGATTGATATTAACTTCGAATATGGTGCGGATGGCAATGGAGATCTTCAAATAGATATTTATATTAATGAAGGATCACCAGAATCTGGAGAATTTTGGAAAATAGGAAAAGATGGAATGTTAAGACTAGATTTTGAAAATCTTAAAGAATACTTAAAATTACCTAAAGGTTGTAAAATATCTATGTCATCCACTGGTAGAAATAAGTTAGTATCAATATATTTCAAATCCGCAGAAGAACTAGAATCATATCAAGAGAAAGTCATTGGTGAGTTTTCAAGTATTAAAATACACGATAAAGATTTAACAGTACCAAATGAATGGGTATATCCAGCATCTAGACCAGAGGACAAAGCAAAATATAAAATTTATAAAAACTATAATAGACATAGAAGCACCGGATACTATGATAATCAAAAAGATATAGTTCACTATATTGAATTTGCTCTAAATCCAGAACTCAATCCAAGTTGGTAGTTTAAACATTTTAGATTATTTAATATATCATATAAAAATAAATTATTATTTTGCTAAATAAATCTGAAAAATTAATTATATTAGGAAAATCTGGATCAGGTAAGGATTACCTAATGAGAAAACTTATAGAAGAGGGACTTAATGGGTGTCTCAAAATGACCACAAGACCAATGAGAGTTAATGAGTCTCAAAATGTAACTTATAATTTTGTCAATTTTGAAACATTTAGAGAAAAAATAAATAACGATGAATTAATTTGTTATCAAAAATTTGAAGTTACACCTTTAGATAAAT
>JACCDW011574569.1_pt1 | contig 11049 bp, 12 predicted proteins | sample 7449781 | NCBI WGS metagenome assembly JACCDW01 (sample SAMN15323449, study PRJNA562643) | freshwater metagenome | isolation source: river surface water | place: USA:Blue River Watershed | collected 2017-08-18
CACCACCTGCTTATCAAGATGTTCGCGCAAATGATGTTGCGCTCCTTTCTACTCCTGATGGCGGAACACTGCTCCGCGTTATCGCAGGTGAAGTAGATGGACACTTTGGTCCAGGTAGTACCCAGACTCCAATTACTTTGTTACATGCAACTGTTGCACCGGGTGCCGAACTCCGTCTTCCATGGCGCAAGGATTACAACGCACTTGTCTACACAATGTCAGGTCATGGTTTTGTTGGTGACGAACAGCGCCCAGTAACAATGGGACAGCTCACCGTCTTTGGAGATGGCGATGCAATCGTTATTCGTGCGGGTAAGCAGCAAGAGTCACGTTCACCAAACCTTGAACTCTTCATCCTCGGTGGCCAGCCAATCAAGGAGCCAGTTGCATGGATGGGCCCATTTGTTATGAATACAAAGCGCGAAGTGCTTCAGGCATTTGAAGATTTCCAGAAGGGCTTGTTGGGATCAATTCCTGCGCTCTATAAGGAAGATGCAAAGCGTCCCAATGCTGCATCAAAGTTGAATCGCACAGATAAGTTGAGCGGTGATGTTAAAGCTGATGCAGCCAAGGAAGTTCTTGATGTGCACGGCGCACCAACTGAATTACAAGAAGGCTAAGCGCCCTTAATTTCTCCACGTGTTAAGTGGTAGAGCAACGCTTGAATAGTTGTGCGGCGGTGATATGCCTCGCGCCAAATCACAGATCGCTCGCCATCAATCACTGAGGCAGCAACTTCTTCGCCTCGGTGCGCCGGTAAACAGTGCATAAAGATTGAATCATCAGCCGTCATCGACATCAAGCGATCATCAATTGCAAATGGAGAAAGCGCGGCAAACTTCTCGGTGCGTTCTGCCTCAGGGTCACCCATAGACATCCAGACATCTGTGTAGATAACGCTGGCATCTTTCGCTGCCGCCTCTGGATCATTCGTCACTTCGATGGTCGCTCCAGAATGAGAAGCAATCTCGTTTGCTTTGGCAATAACAGCAGCATCAGGTGCAAACTTTCCATTGGGTGTTGCAGCAACAACATGGGCACCCATGATTGCTCCCATAATCAACCAGGCATGGGACATATTGTTTCCATCGCCTAGGTACACAAATTTACGGCCTGAAATATCGCTGCCGAAGTTCTCGCGAATCGTGACCCAATCAGCGAGAAGCTGTGTTGGATGATCGTCATCAGTGAGCCCATTGATTATTGGAATAGTCGAATGTGCGCCAAGTTCATCAACATCAGCCTGAGCAAAGGTTCTAATAATCATCGCATCGCAGTAACCGCTGATGATGCGAGCGGTATCGGCAATGGTCTCGCCGCGGCCTAATTGAAGTTCATCTCCACGAATAAAGATTGGTGTTCCGCCCAAATGGGCGACGGCAGTCTCAGATGCAAGTCGAGTACGAGTTGAAGGCTTAGTCATGTAGATAGCGACTGACTTATTGGCAAGCGCGGTATTGGCGCGCAATGGCTGAGCCGCAAAATCGCTAGCAGTGGCAAGGAGGAGTTCTACATCTTCACGAGAGAGATGTTCAGTTCTCAGTAAATCCTTCATCACAGAATTCTACCTGCCCCAGCACAAGCATTTCACTGAGTTCTTCAGCCTGCCCGACTATCCTTGCGTCATGGGCATATTCACGCGTGGAGATAAAGGGATTGGTATCAGCACTGATACAGATACCTTAACCCGCACCGAGACTTCACCCGATCTTCAAGAGGATGATGGCGGCCACGACCGATTTGCTCATTACATCAAGAAGGAGAAGATTGTTGAGTCCGCGGTAACAGGCAAAGCCGTTCGAGCTCTCTGCGGAAAGAAGTGGGTACCTTCGCGCGATCCATCTAAATATCCGGTCTGCCCACTGTGTAAAGAAATTTTTGAAGGTTTACGCCCTGGTCCTGAAGATAACGAGTAATTGAAGCGTAGAGATTAGATGAAACTTTCGCTGCGTTTTCTCTTATCTGTGCTCTTCTTTTCATTCTTAGCATCTCTCTTGCCCGCAATCACAGCACCAGCGAACGCAGATAATCCACCTCGAAAAATTCTTTCAGGGTGGATTCCTTATTATTCGATAAAGACATCTCTCCCGGCTGCAATAAATAATGCAGATCTCATCAGAGAAGTAATGCCATTTTGGTATACCTTGAAATATAACGGCAAGACACAGAGCACAGTAGTAACTGATTTATATACACCCGCAAATCCGAGTATTCCAATGGCGCAGACTGTTGGTGCACTCAGAAATGCTGGCTTCACTTTGATTCCCACTATTACTGATGGCACAGAGAAAGATGTGCTCGCTGGGTTGTTAGCAAAACCAGCGGCGCGAGCACAGATTGTTCAAGCAATAACAACAATGGTGGTTTCAAATAATTTTGACGGCGTGGATTTAGACTTTGAAGGATTTGCATTTGTAGATAGCAATAAAACTTGGCCAAAGACAGCCCCTCTTTGGACTGCTTTGGTAAAAGAGTTAAGTGCTTCATTACGAGCCCAGCAGAAAATACTTTCGGTCTCAACGCCGTACGTATTGGATCCAGCTGGAAAGCAAAGAGGCTATTACGTTTACGCGTGGGCAGCGATTGCTCCTTACATCGATCGTTTGCGAATCATGACGTATGACTATTCTGTTTCAAAGGTTGGACCCATAGGTCCAATTACTTGGACCGAGCGAACAGTTCAATATGCAGTAACAGTTATGCCTGCTTCGAAAGTTTATGTAGGTGTACCTGGTTACGGTCGCGACTGGGTAACGGCAGTATCTGGTGTATGTCCCGCAAACGTTGCATCTGTTATCAAACCAGGGGCAAAAGCAGCAACATTTGTAATGAGAAATGCTCTAGATCTGGCATCGTCGTATGGAGTAACACCTGTCTATGATGAAAAAACTGGAGAGGCAACTTTTAGTTATCAGAAGGTTTATAACGGAACGACAACAGGAGGACTATCAACGTCTTGCACCGCGTCTCGAACCGCTTGGTATCAAGATGCAAAGAGTTATGCCCTGCGTGCTGAGTTGGTAAATAAGTATCGTCTTGGTGGTCTTGCAGCTTGGACAATTGGCATGGAAGAGCCACTTGCTCTTGAAGGTGTCCGAAATGTAGCTAAGGCAATCGCTCCAGATAAAGTTAGTGCAGCCATTGCCGTAGATCAGAGTGCAATCGAATACGGAGACCCACTTTCAATCTCGGGTACTTTCACTATTAAGGATGAATCACCGCTAGCAAATGTTGCGATTCGAATAGAGGGAAAATCTCCGGGTGATGTGAATTGGCGTCTACTTACTCAGGCAACAACAGATGCAAACGGTAAATTTGCTAAGCCACTTCTCTTAGGAAAGGCAACCACAATCCGTGCATTGAGCGAAGGATCGTGGGAGAGGGGCGAGGGAATTTCTAACGAGATTCCTATAACAGTCGCTCGTCTTATCTTCTTATCTCCACCTGCATCGAAGAAGTCAGGCGAGACATTTACCGTCACTGGTTCTATTCGACCTCGCTCTGCCGGTTCATTTATTCAAGTCGAGAAATTCTCCGCTGGAAAATGGCAAGCATTTGGTTCGCCGGTAACCACCGACGCAGAAGGCAACTTTGAAATTCCGGTTCCCTCGCAGAGCAAAGGCGTTCTCACTCTGCGGGTAAACGCGTCGGCCGAAGCAAACTGGATAATTGCTACTTCGCCACCATTCTCAATTCTCATTCGTAGCGTTGGCTCTTCAGAGTTGGTTAAATAAGCGCTATGGCAAAGATTGCAGATGCGCTAGAGGATCAGCTACGTGAGATCTTCTCCGGCGATACTCCTTGGGTAACCATTGTTTGGGATGACCCGGTAAACCTTCAGAGTTATGTGACCTATGTATTTATGGAGCTATTTGGATATTCAAAGGCGAAAGCGACCGAGTTAATGCTCCAAGTTCACAACGATGGCAAAGCAATAGTCTCTACCGGTTCGCGTGAAGAGATGGAGCATGATGTAGCCAGACTTCACGAGTACGGTCTATGGGCAACTCTTCAACGTGGAGATCAGATTTAATGACTGCAACCGAGGGATTTAAGCGACACGGCGCACACTCTTATGTTGCAACTTTCGACGCATCAGAGAAAGAGGTACTACTTAATCTCTGCGAACAGATTATCGAATTACTCGCAGAACGAGTTGATCACGGCCATGAAGATCCACTTGCGGCACTAGTCGGAATCACTTCGCATGATTCGCCACCGGAAGATGAAGTTCTTCATCGCTTGCTGCCTAATGCCTACTCTGATGATGTTGATGCGGCAGAGTTCCGCCGATATACCGAATCGACGCTCCGCGGAAAGAAACAAGCTCATGCCATGTCTATCCGAATGTTGCTCAAGAGTTCTCCAGAAGGTGATGTAGAGCTTGATCATCAAGGCGCCAACGATTGGTTAGGCGGTTTGAACGATATTCGCTTAGCTCTGGGTGTTCGACTCAAGATTGAGAATAGTAATTATGAACACCTTGAGCTACTCACACCTGATGATCCCTTACGCGGGGTCTATACCGTCTATAGCTGGCTCGGGTGGCTGCAAGAGACGCTGCTCTCTGCGCTAATGGATGAAGTCACCGAGTAAAAATCTCCCTTAGACTTAGCGCTATGTCACTGACAATTTCACGTGCAATCGTTGATGCAATTCTCGAACAATCTCGAGTCGAATATCCAGATGAGTGCTGTGGAGTAATCCTGGGCCCGGTCGGTGCCGACACTCCAGTGCGATTGAAGCCAATGATTAATGCTGCTCATTCGCCAACTTTTTATGAGTTTGATCCAAAAGATTTATTGGCCCTTTATCGTGAGGTTGACGACAATGATGAAGAAATCGTCGTCATCTATCACTCACATACAGAAACAGAAGCCTTTCCATCACGCACCGATATCGCATATGCCGGCGAGCCTGGAGCGCACTACGTCTTGGTCTCTACCCGCAAAGAGATTGCACCTGCAACCGAGTTCCGTTCATTCCGAATCATCGATGGGGTAGTCACGGAAGAAGAAGTTTCAATTACCGCCTAACGGCTTTTTTAGCCATAATACGGGTATGTCAATTGAAGTTCGTATCCCAACCATTCTTCGTCCATATACAAAAGACGAGAAGACGGTAGAAGCTAACGGTGCCACGCTCTCAGCTCTGATTACAGATCTTGATGCACAATTTGCTGGACTTGGTGAGCGACTTCTTGAAAATGGTGCGCTACGTCGCTTCATCAATATCTATATCAATGATGAAGATGTTCGCTTCCTTGGTGGCTTAGAAGCTCCAATCAAAGATGGCGACTCTGTAACAATTTTGCCTGCAGTTGCAGGTGGCTCAGTAGATTCTCTCTAATCAGAGTTATCAACGAATCTCAGGTCAACTAGATATGGCTCGCTACGAATCTCTCGCAGCTTCAGTTGGCAATACCCCTCTCATTGGACTGCCACGTCTTTCACCTGCTCCCAATGTAAGACTCTGGGCGAAGATGGAAGATCGAAATCCAACCGGCTCGATCAAGGATCGCACCGCAATCTCGATGGTTGATGAAGCGGAGAAGAGCGGTTTACTTAAACCGGGTGCAACAATTCTTGAACCAACAAGCGGCAACACAGGCATCTCACTTGCGATGGCAGCAAAGGTCCGTGGCTACAAGCTAATTTGCGTAATGCCAGAGAACACCAGCCCAGAACGCCGTCAATTGCTAGAGATGTGGGGAGCAGAGATTATTTCTTCTCCGGCTGCCGGTGGTTCAAATGAGGCTGTCAGAGTTGCAAAAGAGATTGCAGCTGCAAATCCAGATTATGTTTTCCTATATCAATATGGAAATCCTGCTAACTCGCTCGCACATTACAACGGAACAGGTCCTGAAATTTTGCAAGATCTTCCCACCATTACGCATTTTGTTGCAGGTCTTGGAACTACAGGAACTTTGATGGGCGCTGGTCGTTACTTACGCGAACACAAGCCTGATGTTCAAATCATTGCAGCAGAGCCACGTTACGGCGAACTTGTTTATGGACTTCGCAATATAGATGAAGGCTTTGTGCCAGAGCTCTACGATGCATCTGTATTGACAAGACGTTTCTCTGTTGGTGCGGAAGATTCTGTTAAACGAGTGCGCGAGCTATTACATGTTGAGGGAATATTCGCGGGCGTCTCAACCGGTGCAATCCTTCATGCCGCAATTGCCATGGGCAAGGAAGCCATCCGCGATGGCCGCGATGCTGATATCGCCTTTATCGTCTGCGATGGCGGCTGGAAATACCTCTCTACTGGAATCTATGGAAGTGAAGTAGACCAAGCGACAGAGGGTCTTGACGGCACGCTCTGGGCTTAATCTCACCTACTATTAGCGTATGAGCAACGCACCTATCGGAATCTTCGATTCTGGCGTTGGCGGATTAACTGTGGCACGAGCAATTCTTGATCAGTTGCCTAACGAATCTGTTCTTTATATCGGCGATACAGCTCGCGGACCATATGGTCCACGGTCACTTGCTGAGGTTCGAGACTTTTCACTGGAGACTCTAGATTTTCTAGTTGAGCAAGGTGTTAAGGCACTTGTCATTGCATGTAACACAGCAAGTGCGGCAATGCTCCGCGATGCTCGCGAGCGTTACTCAATCCCGGTAATTGAAGTAATTCAGCCTGCTGTTCGTCGCGCAGTTGCCGCAACTCGTACTGGCAAAGTTGGTGTTATCGGAACCCGTGCCACCATTGATTCTCAGGCGTATCTTGATGCTTTTGCTGCCGCACCGCACCTACAAATCACCTCAACTGCTTGTCCTCAATTTGTTGAATTTGTAGAACGTGGTGAGACATCAGGGGATGCAATTACACAGATAGCCCGCGAATATCTCGCCCCAATGCTTGAAGCAGATGTAGACACGTTAGTTCTTGGCTGTACTCACTATCCGCTACTTACCGGTGTGATTTCTTACGTAATGGGCAATTCTGTTTCGTTGGTTTCTAGCGCAGAAGAGACCGCAAAAGATCTCTATCGAGTTCTCGTTGAAAGCTCTCTCTTACGTGATGTAAGTGCGCCAACTCCAGAGCATCGCTTCTTGGCGACTGGTGATGCAAAAGCATTTGAAAGTCTAGCTCGCAGATTCCTCGGCCCTGAGGTCGGATCAGTTCAACACCAAGATCTCTAATTTTCACAAACAACTTCGGAGGAAAAAATGGCACGTAATGACGGACGCTCAGTAGATCAGCTTCGCGATGTAAAGATTACTCGCGGTTGGTTAGATCATGCCGAAGGATCAGTGCTAGTTGAATTTGGAAAGACCCGCGTTCTCTGTGTTGCTTCTTTCACCCCAGGTGTTCCACGTTGGTTGAAAGATTCGGGAACAGGTTGGGTAACGTCAGAGTATTCAATGCTTCCGCGCGCTACACATACTCGCTCTGATCGTGAATCTGTAAAGGGCAAACTCGGCGGTCGCACACAAGAAATCTCACGTCTGATTGGTCGCTCACTTCGCGGAATCGTAGATATGAAAGAACTTGGCGAGAACACAATTGTTATTGACTGTGATGTTTTGCAGGCCGATGGTGGAACTCGTACTGCGGCAATTACAGGTGCATACGTTGCACTTGCAGATGCAATCTCATGGGCGCAGCGTGAAGGCCATATAAAGGCGGGGGCTAAACCACTTGCAGATTCTGTTGCTGCCATCAGCGTAGGCATTATTGATGGAGTTCCAATGCTCGACCTTTGTTATGAAGAGGACGTTCGTGCAGAGACTGATATGAATGTTGTCTGTTCAGGAGATGGGCGCTTCATTGAAGTTCAAGGAACAGCTGAGGGCGCACCATTCGATCGCGCACTTCTAGATTCTCTTCTAGATCTTGCAGTCGCTGGTACTCGCACTCTGACAGAGCTGCAGAAGAAGGCTCTCAACGCGTGAGCCATAAGCTCTTACTAGCTACACGCAATCAAGGAAAGATTGTTGAGTTTCGAAGGATTCTAGATGCGGTTGCACCTGGTGCAATTGAACTCGTAGGTCTTGATCAATTTCCTAATCTTCATGATGTCGATGAAACCGGAAAAACTTTTGAAGAGAACGCATTGCTCAAAGCGCGCGAGATGTCAGAGGCGACCGGCTTACCTGCTATTGCAGATGACAGTGGGCTCTGCGTTGATGCTCTCAATGGTGACCCTGGAATTTTCTCGGCTCGCTGGGCAGGAGCACACGGAAATGATCAGGCCAACCTTGAGAAAGTTTTGGAGCAATTAAAGGAAACTCCTGCAGCAGAGCGCGGGGCTTACTTCATCTGTGTTGCAGCGCTTTATCTGCCAGATGGTCGCACTTTCTGCAAAGAAGGACGTTTCTACGGAACAATCTTGCATGCTCCCGTGGGAGAGAATGGATTCGGATATGACCCGATTTTTCAGCCTGAGGGGTTAGATATCTCAAGCGCGCAGATGAGCTCTGAAGAGAAGGATGCGGTCAGCCATCGCGGTAAAGCTCTTCGCGCAATCGCTCCGATCGTGATGAGCGCTCTGAATTCTCTAGGCTAAACTAGGGGCATACGACCCGAGGAGATAAACGTGGCAGTAAAGAAGAAGACAGCAGCAAAGAAGCCTGTAGCTAAGAAGGCAGCAGCTAAGAAAGTTGCAAAGAAGTCTGTAGCTAAGAAGACAACCGCCAAGAAGGTTGCAAAGAAGTCTTTACCTAAGAAGACAACTGCAAAGAAGGTTGCAAAGAAGTCTGTCGCTAAGAAGGTAGCTAAGAAGGCTCCAGCGAAGAAGACAGCAGCTAAGAAGGTTGCAAAAAAGGCGCCAGTTAAGAAGACAACTGCAAAGAAGGTTGCTAAGAAGGCACCTGCACGCAAGGTTGCTTCTTCAGTTGTTGTTCCACCAGTTCCTTCATCAGCTTCACGTGATCGCACTAATATTTCAACAACTCCAATCGCACCAGCAAAGGCTCTACCTACAACAAAGCCATCTGCTGCGCCACGTCAAGGTTCATCAAAGAGCGTTCTGGTTGCAGTCCTTCTCGGAGTTGCAATTCTCGTGGCGATTGTTGCTTCACAGCAATCATCAAATGAGTCAGAGACAGCTGAGACACCAGCAGTAACTGAGACTGCTTCACCAGAGGCAACTCCAACAGAGTCAGCATCTGAAGAAGCAACAACAGGGACAACTGAGGCTGCAACAACTGGTGAGGCACCATCACGTTTCATCGGCAACTGGAAGGATGCATCTACAAAGGATGTACTCGTACTCACATGGCGTGCTCCAGCTGGAGAAGTAACAGGTTACAAGGTTGAGGTTGCACCTAACGGTGGAGCTTGGCAGGAAGTTTCTGAAATTCCAGCAACTCAGCTCTCGTTCGAACTTTCAAAGACATCTGATTCAAAGTACACATCATTCCGTGTATCAGCTATCTACTCAGATGGATCTCTCGGAGTTGCGACACCGTTTGGTTTCGCAGGTCTCTACGAATAAATCTGAAATCTTTTATTAGAAGAGCCCCGGCCATCTGGTCGGGGCTCTTCTAAGTTACTGACATTATATTAACCGAGATAGCGAGTAATTTCTGCAACATAGATTGCAACACCAGTCGGCACCAAGTGAACGCCATCGGGTGCAAAGTATTCTGGGTGGCCTTCAGATACCTTCGCCCAATCAACTACCGAAACGTTGGTGTAGCGTGATGAAAGACTTTGAATGATCTCGTTATTTCCATCTCGCCAAGGACGAGGCACGGCAGTATTAACAAGAACCACTTTTTCACGTGTTTTTAGAGCTTCTAAGATGGATAAAACTTCAGCTTCCTTTAAGGCGCCGTTATTGCCGATATTAAGTACAACAGGACCATCTGGTGCAGAGGGCAAATCGCGAGCGATCTCATTCAGCAGTTCAGGTGCTTGGCGGCCAACTCGTGCATTGATTAGACCGAGCTCATAACTCTTTGCCAATTCATTTCTGATACCAAGAATTACTGAATCGCCGGTGAGCCAGATGCCAGTTGCAGTAGCTGGTGTAACTGCGCTACCAGCTTCGATATCTTCAATGACCTTTGCCCGTTGAGCATCACCAATCGAAATGGCTCGAAAAGTGATGGCAGAGATTGAGATAAGTAATATCGCAACAAGGGTAGAGAATTGAAACGTCTGTCGTTTCTTCTCAGCCGGCGTGCGATATTTCAACCCTTTTATCCAATAATTCAATACTCCACGCCGTACCGGTAACTCGACATAGCGAAGTGAGATATCAGCTAGAGCAAAGACAATTAATATACGGAGAGCAAGCAACGCCCATGATTCGCCAGCAAGATCCACCTCAGGGCGCGTGACTTGGAAGATAACCCAGTGCCAGAGATAAATTGCATACGAACGTTCACCAATCCAAAGTAAAACTTTGTTCTGCAGGATTGGGGCAAAGCGTGAAGCAGGGTGGACTATTGAGGTAACGATTGCTGCACCAAAGATGCCTGCCAATGGAAATGCAATCTTGTATAAAGTCGGATCGCTTTCTTCGATAAGAAGAAATGTCGCCAGAATTCCCAAGAAACCAAAGACACCAATGGCATCAATAAAGTTCTGTGCCTTATTGCTGACTTCCTTCTTGAAATTCTGTGGAATCCAATTAACTGCAAGCGCTGCACCGAGAAAGAGGCCGATGCTATGAGTATCGGTTCCAAAGTAGATATGGCTAACGCTAGAGCCGCTGGCAGAATCGAGCGAGAATGAAACAATCATCAGAGCGATTCCAGAGAAGGCAGCGATGATGAGCGCAACGAGCGAAATTCTTTTCTTGCCAGCAAAGCGAAGGATTAATAAGAGAATAAGTGGCCAGACCACATAGAACTGAGCTTCTACAGCTAAAGACCAGGTGTGCTGGAGAAGAGATGGTCTGCCAATTGCTTCAAAGTAATCGAGCTCACGCCCTACCAGCCACCAATTCATCGTTCCGGTGAGCGCAAAAGGTGTATCAATCATTAAGCGCTTAATGGTCTCTGGCGCCCAGATTCCTACTGCAATTGCAGTGGTAACCAACATGAAAGCGAGAGCAGGAAGTAAGCGCCTAATGCGCGCAAGATAGAA
>JACCDW010697362.1_pt1 | contig 11047 bp, 9 predicted proteins | sample 7449781 | NCBI WGS metagenome assembly JACCDW01 (sample SAMN15323449, study PRJNA562643) | freshwater metagenome | isolation source: river surface water | place: USA:Blue River Watershed | collected 2017-08-18
ACATAAGTTCGGAACAAATAAAGCATATCCTACAGAATCAACCATTTGGTGTGTTTTTCATTAGAACAGGTACATCAGTTCAATCAATCGTGAATTATAAATAATGAATATACAACTCAGCGCAGCTCATCATCACACTGCATTTCTGAGCTATATGCAAGAACATAATCCTGATACATTTTCAGATTATCAGGAATTGCAAAAAGCAACTGTTACAGGTACTCGTTATTCACAGATATTAATCGATACAGCAATTGTGCTCGAATCATATCTACAGAATTATATAACAGATTCTATAGGTTTTTCATCTATTAAGTCGGCATTGCAGAAAGAACAATTGATCATTCGTGCAAAAGCAGACTTTACAAAGAAAGCATTGATTCGCAGAAGGGGTCAAACTCTTGGAGCTGATGCCATAACTGATATCGATTCAGCATTTTCTGAATTATTACACTCTTTGTCAATAGAACAAACCAATGACAAAGAGCTAGATTTTTCAGCAATTGTTCTAGCATTGATTGCACTTGAAGAAGAACAGAAAGATGTAATAGATAAAGCTGAGATCCTCTATTTCTCAATGAGAGAACAGAATATGATCTCTGATTGGATTAGTGAATTCTCAGGTAAGAAATTGGATTTTGATCATCTGGAGCATGCGATTGTTTCTGATAAAGATGGCATCACAACATATGAAGCCCATCATCATCGGAAGCGTGATGGATTTGCACTTACAGATCGTCGTGGTACTAGAAGAGAAGTCACGAAACAAATCGATTATTGCATGATTTGTCATGAAAGAGAAAAAGATTCTTGCTCTAAAGGGATTCATGAAAGAGATGGTTCGATAAAAAAGAATCCATTGGGTGTCGAAACCAAAGGATGTCCACTCGATGAAAAAATTAGTGAAATGCATTATCTCCGCAGAGAAGGCTATCCACTCGCAGCACTAGCAATGGTGATGCTAGATAATCCTATGTGTGCCGGAACAGGACATAGAATCTGTAATGATTGTATGAAAGGATGCATTTTCCAGAAGCAAGAACCGGTAAATATTCCAAAGATTGAAACATCAGTTTTATCTGATATTCTTTCATTAAAAGATGGACTTGAACTCTATGCTCTTTTGATGGAATGGAATCCACTGAATGTGAAAAGACCCTATGCCTTGCCATATAATGGAAACAAAGTATTGGTCATTGGACTTGGTCCAGCAGGATATACACTCTCACATTATCTGCTCAATGAAGGTTTTGCTGTTGTTGCAGTGGAAGGCTTGAAAATTGAATCCGCACTCGATATCTATGATTTGAAAAAAGATGATCCGCTTCCTTCATTTAAAGATACAATTGAAAGAGAATTAGATGAGCGAATCATTTCTGGATTTGGTGGGGTAAGTGAATATGGAATTACTTCCAGATGGGATAAGAACTTTCTGACTATTCTTCAATTGCTTCTAGAAAGAAGAAAGAATTTTAAGATTCTAGATGGCGTGAGATTCGGTGGAACATTGACAATCGATGATGCTTGGAAACTTGGCTTTACCCATATTGCTCTTGCAACCGGTGCCGGTAAACCAACGCTTATTCGGATGAAAAATAATCTGAGTAGAGGATTGAGAAAAGCATCAGATTTCTTGATGGCTTTGCAATTGACGGGAGCAGCAAGAATGGATTCAATGGCAAATCTTCAAGTGTCATTACCCGCAATTGTGATCGGTGGTGGATTAACTGCTATTGATACAGCAACAGAAACACTTGCATATTATCCTATTCAGGTGGAGAAATTCTATCTGCATGCAAATACAATGCTTGAAGATATTCCGAATTATTTTGACATGACATATGATGCGGAAGAACGGTCTATTGCTCAGACATTCTTCGAACATGGAAAGATTATTCATGAAGTAAGAATGGAAGCAAAGCAGAAGAATCAAGTACCAGATTTTCTTCCCTATCTCAAAGAATGGGGCGGCGTAACGTTGATCTATCGCAAACAATTAAAGCATTCACCTGCATATAAACTCAATCATGAAGAAGTCAATGAGGCATTGGAAGAAGGTATTAGCATCTATGAAGAATTAAGCCCTATCGAATGCATTCTTGATTCAAATGGAGCTATAGAAGCCGTGAAATTTGAGCATACAAGTGAAGAAAAGAAAGGCTCAATTCATATGCTTCCAGCAAAGACAGTATTCGTAGCTGCAGGAACCTCTCCGAATACAACATATGAAAAAGAATATCCTCAAACATTCAGATTGATGGATTCAGGATATTATCAGCCATATACAGTCATTGGATGATAGCGAACACAATCAATTTGATAATTTTGCAGACCACAACATAGATACATATATGCTAACAGAAACTCATACACAAAGCATATTGGAATTACCGGTTTTACCAACCGAACTTCCAAGCAATCGTCGACCTGAATGGTTAAAAGTTAAGGCGCCTGGCGGGGAAACATATGCACAACTCAAAACAATGATGCGCTCAAAAGCATTGCATACTGTTTGTGAGGAAGCACGATGCCCGAATATCGCCGAATGCTGGAATGCAGGTACAGCAACATTCATGATATTGGGTGATACATGCACAAGATCTTGTGGATTCTGTGCTGTGAAAACAGGTCGTCCAATGGAAGTAGATTTGCATGAGCCATTGCATGTTGCAGAAGCAATTCAACAAATGAATTTGAAGCATGCAGTAATCACTTCGGTTAATCGCGATGAAAGATCAGATGGTGGTGCCGATATTTGGGCAGAAACTATTCTTCGTTCAAGAGAAATGAATCCGGGTGTTAGCATCGAAGTTCTCATTCCCGATTTTAAAGGCAAGATGGAGAATTTACAGAAAGTGATTGATGCTAGACCCGATATACTCAATCATAATACAGAAACAGTTCCGAGATTATATCGTAAAGTGCGTCCACAAGGAAAATACCCATGGACTCTTGCTGTGCTTAAAGAATGTAAATCTCAGGGCTTGCGTACAAAAACTGGAATCATGCTTGGACTTGGTGAAACCAAAGAAGAAATCATAACTGTGATGGATGATTTGCGTGAAGTGGAGGTGGATATTCTCACATTGGGACAATATCTACAACCAACAAAAAATCATTTACCTGTTGATAGATTTGTTCATCCAAGTGAATTTGATGAATTGCGTGAAATCGGAATGTCAAAAGGATTCAAGATTGTAGAGTCTGGTCCGCTTGTGAGAAGTTCCTATCATGCCGAAAGACATATCTGATGTTGAGATTCACGATTCTCGGAACAGGCACATCCACAGGTGTTCCATGCGTTGCTTGCACCTGTGCTACGTGCATGTCTGAAGATTCGAGAGATAAAAGACTCAGAACATCACTGTTGGTTCAATCTGAAACAACAACAATAGTAGTTGATACATCAGCTGATTTCAGACAGCAAATGCTTCTGAATTCTGTGAAAAATATTGATGGTATTCTGTACACGCATCATCACTATGATCATATCAGTGGTTTTGATGATACTAGACCATTCACTTTTTTTAATGATAATAAACCTGTGAAATGTTTTGCTCTGAAGCAAACATATGATGTGATTAGACAAACATTTCCATATGCTTTTGGTGAAGCAGAGCAAATCGGTGGTGGCGTTCCAGGTGCAGATTTCACAATCATAGATGATGCCCCTTTCATGATTGGTGATATTGAAGTGATTCCCATCCCCATGAAACATGGATTAATTCGTGTGAATGGATATAGATTTGGCAATTTTGCTTATTGCACGGATACGAATCATATACCGCTTTCTTCGATTGACAAATTGCAAGGACTCGATGTGTTGATTCTCGATGCATTGCGTTATCACAAACATCCAACGCATTTTACGATTGAAGAAGCAAATGAAATGTCGAAGATGATCAATGCTAAGCAAACATATTACACGCATATAGCACATCAAATCAAACATGCTGAATGCGAGTTGGAATTGCCTGAACATTGTCATCTTGCATATGATGGACTTCGCTTTGAAATATGATGATGCAGAAAACATTGACTTTGCCCTCAATGCCAAGAGGAATTCACAGCATAACTCGACTGATTGAACATGAACTTGATGGAATGATGAAGGAAAGTGAATCCGGAATACTTCATTTATATCTTTGTCATACAAGCGCGGCAATCACTATTAATGAAGATGCTGATTCGGATGTTACTCTTGACTTGATGGACATTCTAGATCGAATCGTTCCGATGCATCGCCAATTGTATAGGCATACTGCAGAAGGACCTGATGATATGACATCGCATGCTTTGGCATCACTCATCGGATGTAGTGTAACTATTCCTGTACAAGGCGGTAGATTGGCACTTGGGACTTGGCAGGGAATACATCTCTGTGAATTCAGACATCAAGCTCGAAATCGCAAACTGATTGCAACTTTACATTCAATTCCACAGTGAATACTATGAAAATAAGATTATCATCAATAGCACATGCTAGAAGTGGCGACAAAGGTGATGCCGCGAATTGCGGTGTGATTGCATTCAAAGAAGAATGGTATCCGATTATTCGTGATGTTTTGACTACAGAAAAAGTCAAAGAGTATTTTACTGGTTTGACTTTAGGGAATGTTGAGAGATATGAAATTCCAAATTTATGGGCTGTGAATTTTGTATTGAACAATACTTTAGGGGGCGGAGGAACTGTCTCACTTAAGCTTGATGCTCAAGGAAAAACAATTGCCTCCGCAATGCTGATGATGGAAATCGATGTACCGAAAGAGTATCAACATCTGATTTAATCAAAAAGGCTTTTGACTTCTCCAACACTGATAACAAGTGTGCTTCTCTTCAGATCTTGTTGAGGATCCATTGCTTTATCTGTGATGAAATGCATACGCTTCATTTGTGCTGAAGCATCTGGAAAAGATGCCAAGATTGCATCCATTCTCTGCTTGAGAATATCTGCATTCAGCGCTTGACGCTCAGTGGGGTTTAGGAGTTTTTGCTGTGGTGGAATTGCAGGTTCATTTCCTTTTTTCTTCCTTTTGTCCTGTTTTGGTGGAGCAATCGTTTCATAACGAGGTGGAGCCATATCAGGATATAAAGTAACATTCACATGCAAATTGCGATTCCCTTTTAGCATGTTAATAGTTTCTGCCATCACCTTATCGCCATTCCCATTTGTTTTGGTTGCTCCGGGATCAAACCCTTCAACAGAATACAATTCCATACCCTTCACTAATTTATCAACCGTGAAATCCATCGGAACTTCTTCATATTTAGAAGCGGGTTGAATGCTAATTGATTTTGTGGATTTCAAAATATCGAATCCATAAAAAAACATGGAATAATCCGCACCAGGTTTAATGGCTGATGAATATTCACCTGTTTTAGGATTTGATTTTGCATCAGCAACTTTATTGCCTTGCTTATCCGAGATTTCATAATTCACACCAACTGGTTTACCTGTCAAGCGATCTGTGATGATACCTTTGAGAAGTACGGTTGTTTCTTGAGCATTGACCACAGAAAGAGAAAGAATGGTCAGAAAAGCAATCAGGATACTGTTCATCATTTACCTCGATTATTTCTTGAGAAAGGATTGAATGCCATGCTTACAATCATCAGTCATGCGGGTAAAAGCATTCATAGATGCGGCATAGTTGAGTCCAGCTTCGAGTGACATTCCATGCAGATTCGCTAGCATATCTTTTGTTAAAGCCATAGAAGAAGAACTATTATGTTGTAGTGTTTGCGCAAGTTGATCAACTGTATTCTGCAATTCGCCATCGGGAACACATTTGGTGATTAGTCCCAATGTTTCAGCTTCCTGTGCAGAGATATTTTCGGCGGATAAAAGAAGTCTTCTTGCTTTGGTATCACCGATTTTTCTCAAGAGATACACCATCACGATAGCAGGAATAAAACCAATCTTTACCTCGGAATATCCAAATACAGCCGATTCTCCAGCAATAACAAAATCACATACTGTAGCAAGTCCGCAGCCGCCTGCAATGGCCGGTCCATGCACTTTTGCAATAACTGGTTTTGGACATGTATACACAGCATGAAATGCATTTTTGAGATGCAATGAATCTTGATAGTTCTCTTGGATGGAAAATCCAGAAAGATGCTCGAGATATTCGAGATCTGCGCCGGCACAAAAAGCTTTGCCATTTCCCTCAAGAATTATCACGGAAATGTCTGTTCTGGAACCTAAAGACAAAAATGCTTCATGGATTTCAGTTAATAGTGCAGGACTCAATGCATTACGTTTTTCAGGTCGATTCAAACGAACAGTAGCAATGCGCTCTTGTTCAATAATCTCAAGAAAATTCATGGGAAGTCAATACAAACGGTGAGTAAATTGTAGTTTTGCTGAGTACATTTGCACTGCAAATATACCAACAATCAATGCAAACTCTAGGCTATCAATAGACATCTTCAGGAAATCATGAAAGCAATCAAAACTCCCAAAATACCATCCTCGATAAAATACCCTGACTTTGGTTCAAAAGAGATTCGCAATCTTTTTTTGATTGATAAGAAAATCACTTTTCTCAATAATGGCTCATTTGGAGCCACTCCCCAGATTGTGCTTGAATATCAAGATGCGATCCGACATCGCATGGAAATGCAGCCTGTGAATTTCATGGTGCAACAATTACCAGTATTGCTTAGAGAATCTCTTCATAAAATCGCTCCATTCTTGGGTGCCAATCCTGATGATTTGGCTTTTGTGGACAATGCGACAACAGGTGCGAATACCGTGATTCAATCGCTGATGCATACCTGGAAAAAAGGCGATGAAATTCTTACCACAAATCATGTATATGGTGCAGTAAGAACAACGCTGCAACATGCCACATCCATTATTGGTGCAAAACTCATTGAAGCGCATATTCCCTTTCCTATTCATGATGAACAAGAATGTGTGAATGCAATAATTCGTCATCTCAATAAGAAAACAAAGCTTTTGGTTATCGATCATATCACTTCACCAACTGGAATTATCTTTCCGATTGAAGCAATGATAGCTGAGTGTAAAAAAAGGGGAATTCCAGTATTCGTTGATGGTGCTCATGCTCCAGGAATGATACCTTTGAATTTGAATGAACTCGATGCTGATTGGTATACCGGAAATTGTCATAAATGGCTTTATGCACCAAAAGGATGCGCCATATTGTGGACGCATCCGAAACATCAACATATGATGCATCCTACAGTGATTTCTCATGGGTATTTGCATGGTTATAAGCAGGAATATGATTGGACCGGCACAAAGGATCATAGTGCATATATTTGCGCACCGTTTGGTTTAGCAGTACATAATGCCATGGGATCGGATTTTCTCATGCAAGCATTTCATGCAAAGGCAATTGCCATGCGAAATATGATTGCCGAGACTTGGAAGACTTCCATTCCTTCTCCTGATTCCATGATTGGTTCGCTTGCTTCTATCGAGGCACCAAAACATCTGCAATATGATGGTGAAGATGCATTGCTCTATGCCCAAGCTTTGCATGATATTCTATGGAATGAATATAAGATTGAGATACCAGTAATCCCATTTCAAGGAAAGATCTGGATTCGCATATCGGTGCAAGTGTTCAATAGATTTAAAGACTATATGCATCTTGCAGAAATAGTTCCAACTATCAAGAAGTCACAAGTACAAAAGATGTTGAAAACATTGAAATCCTGACAGCAATTCTTCTTCGTAAATTACACGCAAAAATATCCGAGAAATATATGAAACGCTTTATCTCCTTCTTGATGATTCTTATTGGTACATTATCAATTTCTGCTCAAGAATCACTATGGATGCGATATCCAACAATTTCTCCTGATGGATCCATGATTGCATTTGCTTTTCAAGGAGATATTTGGGTGATTTCCACAAAAGGAGGCAAGGCGGAGCGTATCACGAATAATGATGCATATGATGTATCTCCTATATGGTCACCTGATGGCAAGAATATCGCATTCGGATCGGATAGACATGGCAATATGGATATCTTTATCATGCCAAGTAAGGGAGGGACTCCACGTAGACTCACATTCCATTCATCGAATGAAGTGCCATCTGCATTTTCTCACGATGGTTCATCTATATATGTGTCGACGCATATTCAGGATTCACCAAAAAACAGTCAATTCCCATCAGGTGGAATGGGTGAATTATATGCGATATCTGTAAAAGATGGTAAAAGAGTACAGCTATTCACAACGCCTGCGGAAGAAATTGCAGTGGATCCCAAGGGAAATTTCCTTGTCTATCAAGATAAAAGAGGCGGAGAAAATTATTGGAGAAAACATCATACATCATCCATTGCACGAGATATCTGGATGGTGAATTTGAAAGACAAATCACATAGAGCTGTAATTGAACATCCAGCTGAAGATCGTGAGCCGATTCTTTCTGCAGATGGTAAAACATGCTATTTCTTATCGGAAAGATCAGGTTCATTCAATGTATGGTCTTTTCCAATCGATAATCCATCTAATGTGAAACAATTGACCACATTCTCAAAACATCCTATTCGCTTTTTGAGTGGAGATAATCAGGGTAATTTGTGTTTCAATTATCATGGTGGAATCTATACTATTGATACAAAAGTCCAGGGAGCGCAACCTATACAAGTTTCGATTGATATGAGTAATGATTCACGTAGAAATGACATTGCATATAAAATGATGAATCAAGGTGCGACAGAGATGGCTTTATCTCCAAGTGGAAAGGAAATTGCATTTGTGATTCGAGGTGAGATATTTGTTACTGCGATAGATCATGATATTACGAAACGAATCACGAATACTCCAGGACAAGAAAGATCAGTGAGTTTTTCTCCGGACGGAAAGTCATTGCTCTATGCTGGCGAAAGAAATGGATCTTGGAATGTATATCAAACAAGTTTAACACGAAAGAGCGAACCATTCTTTTATCGTTCAACGGTATTGGAAGAGAAAGTAATTGTTGAAACAGCAAAAGATGAATTTCAGCCACGCTATTCTCCTGATGGCAAAGAAGTAGCCTACTTGGAAAATCGCGTAGTTTTGAAAGTGAAAAATCTCGCTGCCAATGCTGTTCGACTCATCCTCGACAGCACATATAATTATTCATATAGCGATGGTGATCAATGGTATGAATGGTCTCCAGATGGCAAGTGGTTCATTATATCAATCATTGACAAAGATCGATGGGTTGATGAAGTTGGAATCATTGATGCGCAAGGGAAAGGTCCGATTCGAAATGTGACACAAAGTGGATATAGTGATAATCAACCAAAGTGGGCTAAGAATGGAAAACTATTCATTTATTCCAGTGATAAATCCGGATTTAGAAGTCATGGTTCATGGGGCGCCGAAAGCGATGTATATGGTACATTCCTCACACAAGATGCATTTGAAAGATTTAAACTTAACAAAGATGAATTTGAATTATTAAAAATGCGTGAGAAAGATGAAGAACTTACATTTGATGAACAAAGGAAAAAAGACTCACTTGAAAAGGAGAGAAAAAAAGGAAATGTGAGCATTGAAGTATCTGAACCAATCGCTATTGATTTTGATAGATTAGAAGAACGCACAATGCGATTCACGATTCACTCATCGAATTTAGCAGATTATGTATTATCTCCAGATGGCGAAAGACTCTATTATCTTTCTCGCTTTGAAAAAGGTTATGATATTTGGGTGCAGAAATTCCGTGAAAAAGAAACAAAACTACTTGCCAAATTAGGAGCGGGCTCTGGAGCACTTGAGCAAAGTCCGGATGGACGATATCTATATGTGATTTCTGATGGAAAAATCACGCGTGTCGATACGAGTAATGGAAGTCAGAAAGCTATTGCATTTAGAGCAGAGATGGAACTCAATGCACCTGCTGAAAGAGCATATATGTTTGATCATGCATGGAGACAAGCGCGTGAGAAATTCTATGTGACAGATATGCATGGAGTGGATTGGGATTTTTATCGTAAGGCATATGAGCCTTTCTTATCATCCATCGACAATAATCATGATTTTGCAGAATTGCTCAGTGAATTATTGGGTGAATTAAATGCATCTCATACAGGTAGTGGTTATCGCGCACAGTATTCAGATGAAATTAGAGATCAAACAGCTGTATTTGGTGCATTTTGGGATGAGCAATATCAAGGAAATGGAATCAAAATTCTTGAGATCATCGCAAAATCTCCACTCGATCATCCTAAGAACATATATAAAGCAGGAATGATTATTGAGAAGATTGATGGCATACCCGTGAGTTTGTCCAATCTTGATATTTTGATGAATCGCAAAGCGGATAAAACATTGTTAATTTCGGTGTTTGATCCTGAGAAGAATAAGCGCTTTGAAGAAAGCATTAAAGCAATTTCATTCGGGGCGCAAGAAGAATTATTATACAGAAGATGGGTTCTGAATTGTCGGAATATGGTTGATTCACTTTCCAAAGGAAAAGTAGGTTATGTGCATGTTAGAGGAATGAATAGTGAAAGTTTCCGAGAAGCATATTCAGAAGTACTCGGAAGACATGCAGATAAAGTTGGAATCATCATTGATACGCGTTTTAATGGAGGTGGTTGGTTGCATGATGATCTTGCAACATTGCTTTCCGGAAAGCAATATGTGAAGCTTGTCCCACGAGGACAATTGATCGGTTCAGAACCACAAAACAAATGGCAAAGAAAATCCGTGGTTCTTATGAATGAAAGTAATTATTCGGATGCGCATTTTTTCCCTTGGACATATAAGCAATTACATATCGGTCCTCTCATAGGCATGCCCGTTCCGGGAACAGCAACAGCAGTATGGTGGGAAACGCAAATAGATCCAACAATTTATTTCGGTATTCCTCAAGTAGGAACAATCGGAAATGATGGGAAATATCTCGAGAATAATCAACTTGAGCCAGATATCAAAGTAATGAATCTCCCGGAAGACTATGCAAATGGAATCGATAAGCAGATTCGGATTGCGGTAGAAGAGCTGTTGAAATGATGCTCTCCTCTACAATGCTTGGAGGTCACTCGGCAATTGCGCCGAATATAGGCTG
>JACCDW010784618.1_pt1 | contig 11047 bp, 15 predicted proteins | sample 7449781 | NCBI WGS metagenome assembly JACCDW01 (sample SAMN15323449, study PRJNA562643) | freshwater metagenome | isolation source: river surface water | place: USA:Blue River Watershed | collected 2017-08-18
AAATGGTGTGCTTTATATTCAAAGTAAACCCGGTATCGCCAAGTCTGCAATTTCTCGCACAATTGCTGAAAAGATGGGCTTTCACTATCTCGATCTTCGATTGTCTATGCTCGATGAAACCGATGTAGGTCTTTATCCATCTGTTGATATTGTCGATGGTGTTAAATGTCTTGACTTTGTTGTGCCTCGTTGGGCAATCGAAGCTAACAAACGTCCGACAATTGTTCACTTTGAAGAGATGAATCGTGCTTCTCTTCAAGTTAGGAATGCTGCACTACAGATTCTTCTTGAGCGTAGCATTGGTGTCAATTTCAAGTTCAACGACAACGTTTTGATGATGTCCTCGGGTAATCTGGGAGATGAAGATGGAACAGATGTTGAAGAATTCGACAATGCCTTGAACAACCGACTCGTTCACATCAAACACACTCTTTCTGCTCAAGAGTGGTATGAAGACTTTGCAAAAGACAATGTGCATCCTATTGTAACTTCATACATCAAGGCTTATCCTGAAAAGCTGTATCAGGATCCGAATGAAAACACTAAGGCTTATGCTACGCCTCGTTCTTGGACTTTCTTGAGTGATTTCATCATTAAGAATTTCGGTAAAGATGCTTCGCCACGTATCTTTCTACCAGTTCTTCAACAAGTAGCGCATGGTTTCATTGGTAACGGTGCCCAGCGATTCATGCAATACTGCCAAGACATGGTGAATATTTCTATCCGTGACGTCCTCGACCGTTACGATGAGGTTAAGAAAGACCTCGCCAAGTATAACCGAGATAAGAATTCTGAGTTGCTTCAGTCATTGAAGACCAAAGAATTTGCAATCGATAAGCTGACCGAAAAGCAACGTGTTAACCTGGCTTCTTTCTTGAAGACTATCAGTGATGATGAGTTGACTTCTTATCTTTTGTATGTTGTTGACGAGCCCAATTTCGATCCAAAAGATGAGACTTACCGGACATTCCTTCTCAACTTCTCTGATATCTTGAAAGTAATCTTGTCTATCAACGACCCGAAAAAGAAGAAGAAGTAATTACAGCAGTGTAGCGAGTATTCCTTATCTTTGTGTCCACTAATATTATGGTTAATATGAATACAAAATTTAACGATATGGCAAAAGAAGAATTCATCAAATGGATGGAAGGAACAACATATTCATATCAAGGTGGTGATTATTGGCGTGAGTTGGTGGATTATGGGAATAACATTTACAACGAAGTATATATTGAAAATGATGGTGTGGTGTTTATGTTTGAGGATCGAGATGGTGATACACAGAGAATTCAAATGACATTTGATGAATTCGTTGATAAATATAACAGAAATACTTTGGGATATTAAAAATTATTTCGGTCTCTGGTGACCTTGTTAATCAGAAACCACTCCTAAAAAGAGTGGTTTTTTTTGTTTAAGAATTTTAATATATAAAACATGAAAAGAATTAGATTATTTGAAGAGTTCAATTTTAACCCAGAAATTAAAGACTCAAAAATCATACGCCAAGCAGTAGAAGATGGTTATTTCAGAATAGCAATAGGCTCAGGAGATTTAGCTATCAATGCATCTGGAAAATCGGAATCACAATTCGTATCAGAAGTCGAGGAAGAAATAAAGGAACTATTTGACCAAAATTTATTCGATTGGGAGTTTTATTATAACTGGCTTGACTCAGAAGGAAAAAAAGAATATCGTAGTTATTTCAAAACCGTCATATTGCCTACTATGATGGCTGATATAGATTCATTTTTCGATAAATACATGAAGTATGAATATTCTCCCTCAAGCACGCTTCGTAAGTTGTGGAGATATAAAGGAGGATATAGTGTTAAAGATACCATAATGAAAAGTGATAAGTTATCTGAAGAAGTAAAAGAAGCTTATAGAAAGTATAGACAAGAATATGCTGGTGAATCAATGAACGAATCAGAAAAAACACCTGATGACTTGACTAGAATATATGGCAGTGAATTTTTTAACTGGAATAGTAAAGACAGACTTTCGACTGAGAAGATGATTGCTATTCTCGACTGGTACGATTCACTTCCTGAAGACAAGAAAGAATTTGTTGATATTTTGAGACAAGAAGCGAAGAGTAGTGACGATGCTTGGTGATGACGCGGCATAAAATAAAAAAAAATATAAAATATGAAAAACATTAAACTATTTGAAGAATTCTCAACTCAAGAGCGTTGGAAAATTTATGCTGGACTAGGTGGTGGATTCGGTGGGGCTAAATATGTAAAAACCATTACAGGCACTAAACAAGAAGCTGAAGCAGAGGCATATCAAGAAGCAATTAGCTCTTATGAGTCTTATGAAGGGCTTCATGGTCTGAGAACCATATCAGAGATAATGGAAGAAGATGGCGTAGACGAAGAAGAAGCAGAAGCAATATACAATGATGAGAGAGAATCATGGTTAGATTACTGGGTAGAAGAAGATGACGATAATGAGTCTGAGTAAAAAAAGATATAATAAAAATGAAAAGATTGAAGCGATTCAATGAGCTGTTCGATGAAGAAGATTTAAGGGCAGACCATGAAGTAGAATATATAAGTGGCAGACTACAAAAAGATATCATTGCAAACAAGTGGGGTAATTATTGGGAAAAAGATAAAGACAACATAGATATCACAAGGCTATTTGATAATCTTATATCAGATGGGGCTTACCAATTAAAGTTGTTTTACAAAAGTGATGTCCCTGATGTTAAAGTAGTAAAAGGATCCGCTTCTGAGGAAAGCCTTTCTAAATTTGCAAACATTGATGATCCTAGTGGTGAGTTTGATATGTTTGAAGTTTCTAATGAAAATGGCAAGGTTGGATTTGGTATAAAGATTATCGATAAAGAAACATTTGACTTTTTAATGTATAATCAAACTGGTCAAAACTTAAGGCTATCTTTAGAAAGAAATTATACTTATGATGAGGTTTATGATTACCTGAAAACTACCTGGGCATTTGCTCTTTCTAAAATACTTAAGATGCCTGAGCTACAACATTACGGCAAAAAAGAATACCTTGGTAGTTTGAATTAATTTTATTATTTTTGCTAGAAATGGCATATTATGATTCTCTGTGTCAGAGATGTAAATTACGAAATAATGGGTAGGCTAAGACTCATTAAAGAACTTACGAAGGTACATACAAGTCATACACTTGACTATGTGAAGACATTGACCAATAACCATCGGTATTGTATTAGACTAACCAAAAATCTAGATAACTTCGATATCTTAAATAAGATACTTTCAGAGTTAGAAAGTGATTATACACTCTATGATGAGATACAGATTTTACGAGACAAAAAGCTAAAAGAGCTAGGTATTTCCGATTCACAAGAAATTATCGACTTATTGATGCTTATTTACGAGCTTTCATCTTCTTATTCTTATGAAGAAGGAATGGCAAAGCACTTAAAATGGATATATAGCCTTATGTCGAAAGAACAACTTGTTGAAGTGTTGAAAAAAACAAGTTTCGATGAAGACACTATAAAAGCTTAAAATCAAATATTCTAAAGAATGTCGAAGAAGATTGAAGAAAAATACAAGATATTATCACAGTTAGAACACGTCCTGCTTAGACCACAAACTTATGTTGGCTCAAATAAACCTCACACTGAAGACAAATGGTTGTTAGATGGAGATAAGTTTACAAAGAAGAAAGTAACTATAATTCCCTCTTTCATCAAAATATTTGATGAGGTTTTAATGAACTCAGTGGACGAATCAAAAAGAAACACTAAGTTAAATAGAATCGATGTAACAGTTGATTTGCAAGAAAATTCAATAAGTGTCTTAGATAATGGTGGTATTCCAGTCGTAATACACCAAGAATATGGTATATTTATCCCTGAGGTTGTGTTTGGTACTCTAATGTCGGGGTCTAACTACAATGATGATGACGAACGGGTAGTTGCTGGTTTGAATGGCTTGGGTGCTAAACTAACAAATATATTTTCAAAGAAATTCACCGTTACTACTTGCGACGGTAAAAAGCACTTTCATCAAGAATTCACTGATAACATGCGAAGTCGTACAGCAGCCGTTGTTAAAACTGCTAAGAAAGGCTTCACGCAGATAAAGTGGTTTCCAGACTTAGAGAAATTTGGCCTTGAGACTATCGATGACGACCATTTTCAGATACTAAAGAAAAGAGTAGCAGATGTTGCAGCTTGTAATACTCATTTAGATGTTTACTTCAATGGTGAAAAACTCAACTTCAAATCATTTGAGGATTATGTAAAGCTATATACACCTACTTTCTTCTCAGAAACAAATAAAGAAAAGACTTGGTCAGTGGCAGTTGCACTTTCAGAATCTGGCTTTCAACAAGTTAGCTTTGTTAACTCAACCGAGACATATGATGGTGGTACTCACGTTGAATTCATTATGTCGCAAATCATTACTGAGCTGCGAGCATTCTTCCTAAAAAGACATAAGACAGATGTAAAACCATCTGAACTAAGAAATCATATGTTTCTCTTCCTTGACTCAACTATTATAAATCCTTCTTTCTCATCACAAACAAAAGAAAAGCTTATAACTGAGCAAAAAGAATTCAATGATTCATTTAGTATATCTTCTAAGTTGGTAAATGCTATCTTGAAGTCTGAGATCGTGCATTCTATTTTGGATTGGATTCAACAAAAGAAAGTTGCAGATGAAAGTAAAGCTGCGAGACAATTAAATAAGAGCCTTGATAAGATAAAAGTGGATAAGCTCATTGATGCAAAATCTAAAGATCGTAAAAACTGTGAGTTATTTATTTTCGAAGGAGATAGTGCCGGTGTGTCTTATCGTAAGTATAGAGACCCACAAAGACAAGGTGCGTTTACGCTCAGGGGAAAGTTTATGAATGTTGCAGAAACAACAACTCAAAAGCTTGTAGATAATAATGAGGTAATCAATCTTATGGCTGCGCTCGGTCTTAAGTTAGGTCAGAAAGTTAAAGCAGCAGAAATTAGATATGGAAAGATATACCTAGCTGTTGATGCTGACTATGATGGTAATTCAATTGCAGCACTTCTGATGAATTTCATTTATAAATTCTGGCCTGAGTTATTCGACTTGAATATGGTTTACAAGCTAGAAACACCTATAGTAATTGCTAAGAACAATAAAACAAAAAAGAAATTACCTTTCTTTACGCAAACTGAATACCTTGATTGGATTGTAACTGTGTCACCAAAAGACTGGGAAATTAAATACAAGAAAGGACTTAGTGCGCTTGTTGATGATGAGTATCAAGATATGATTCAAAATCCAAAACTCACACTCATAACAAGAGACGATTTTGCAGATGTTTCTCTACAAACTTGGTTTGGTAAAGATTCAGAGCCAAGAAAAATTGAACTACTGAAATGACACCACGACCCTATTATTACGCTTACATAATAGATACTAATGAGAATGATTATGTGACTAACTCGTATGAGGTGAGTTATGAGACTGATTACAATATCATATCTGTATTTTCATTTCATCAAGAAGATATTTCCGGTTATGAATATGTGGTTATTGATACAACTATGAGTAACATTTTTTATGGTGCGTATTCACCAAAGAAAGATGCATATAAAAAAAATCAATTTTTTAAGATTTTCAAAAAAGAGCATGATGTACAAAGAGGTACACTCGACCTCTTTGTTCGTAGCTGCGAAGAATTTGATATATTTTCTTATCGAAGGGATAATAGAATAAGGAAAGTAATTGAGAATTAAAATTTAATATATATCGTATTATTAGTCTAACAAACAAAAAGGCTACAAAAAATAGATTGTCTATGGACGAGTCAGATACGATATTAAAAAATGAAAAAGAAACTGATAAACAGGTTAAGCTTGTACACGACAAAGGAAAAGCTTACCACACTAACTTTAATGCTAGCAACATTTTTTCTGCCTTTTGGATACGATGCCTTATTCGCTCTAATAATGAAATGGACCGGTTCTTATTGGACTACGGATTTAATTTTTTATTGTATTTCGGGTCTATTCTTTGGCTGTTATTTCTACTTATCTCGTAAAAAATGATCATTAAATGAATGTTATATAACCGTATTAATGAAGCTAATTTGAATCTTCGTGAGTTAGATGTTAAAAACGAAATTGGTAAGCGTGGTGATGTTTTAGTTAGAAAGATTAAAGATGGAGAGCCACTCACTGTTATGGTGAATGGCGAAAGAAAAGATATTATAGTAATCAACATCGAACAAATAATACCAGCTATTACTAATCAGGATGGTACATTTAATGGTTACAAAGCCTCTAAATATTTTACCAGACCTGAAAATACTAACAGATATAAAGACGATGCAATTCACGGAGATGACGGCAATCTTTATAAGTTAAATGACTTAGAAAAAACTGCTTACTTTGGTTCATCAAAAGGTGTGAGTCTTGGTAGTATTGACACAAGATACGTAGAATCTATAATGTGTGTTTTCTTAGCTTGGCGACAAGAAAAAGGTGAAGACTTAGATGAAGAAGATGTTAATGTATTACTTGATTTGAGTGAAGAGGAATTTGAATCATTCAAATCAAAGTGGACATCTTCAGATCTGAAGCTTACACAAGATGACATTAGAAAATACATTGATAATTGGAAAAAGACTTTTATTTATGTTTCAAATTTCCTTTATTACCCGGGTATTGTTCACAGTGGTTTTAAAAATCAATATCTTTTAGATGTAGATAAGTCTTATAGATTTTGTCAGCTATCATCGCATTCTGATGCTGTTAGTTTAATGAAAGAAAGGTTCCAAAAGCTTAACTCTGGTGTTAACTTTGCAAAGTGGAATCCGTCTGATTTGTTTGCTGTTGAAATTCAAGCTGAAGAACAACTAGTCAGACAATTCGAAACTTGTGATTCTGCCGTTAAGTTGAATGAAATTATTGATAAGGCTTTTGATGAAAGACAAATGGTTGGTATTTCTCTTAAGAAAATTAAAAGAGAAGAAGATATTAAAATCATTGTTAATAAAGTAACCAAGCCACCGAGATACACACTTAAGACAATTAGACTTTCTAGACTGCCTTTCGCTACACTTGGATTAGAAATAATTGCAGATAGATACAGCAAGGAATTCGGACAAGGTAATGAAGCTATGGTTATCAGATCCAGAGAAAGAAACAAGGTTGTTAATATATCTGGAGAAGTAAGAGGTAAAACTGCTAAACATGGTAATATGTCTCTTACTCAGATAAACAAAATTCTTGTTGCTAATGGACTTGAAGCAGTTCCAACTGTATCCGAAAAAACAGAGAAGTATTATGAGCAAGGAATCACTTCATGGACAGAGGAAGAGTTAAGAGAAGAAATACTTGCCTTAAATTATAAGATTATTTCGGCATATGGTTCTATCATTGACTCTAAAGATTTGGCTATAGAGGTGGATAGAATCAGGTTACTTTCTAAATATCAATCTCTGTTTCTTGCTTGGGTCATAATGGATGCACAAAATGTAGAAACCAATAGACCTGGAATTAGTATTGCAGATAAAGTAATAGAAGAGATGTTTCACTTTGCCTTATCGATCAATATTACACCAGGTGATGAAGGAGGAAGAACCCCTAAGTACGCAAGAATTATTGATTAAACAAGCTAGTTAAAGTTAGCTATAAATTAAAAATAATTTTTATGGCAATAAATTCTTCGAATTTGACTGCTGGAAGTCTTTCGTCATCACCATTGAATACTCTATTTACTGGCGGTAATACAACCAGCACAGGTGCTTATATTACAAACACTATAGGTGGATATTTTAATGTCCCTAATAGTTGCGGATCTATAGTTGCAGGTCACTACAATTCTTCCATTGCGGATACTTATATAGAAATTTTAGGAAAGACCTTTTCTTTGACTGGCTATTTAGGTAATGATGTAAAGATTTTACTTGCTTCTGTGGATTTTCACGGTATAAGCTTCTGGAAGTCAGCTAAAAAAATGAATATGAAAACCTTTTCCTTACAAAAGGATATTGAAGAATTCCTTGACGCTGAATTGAAAAGATTCGAGAGAAGTGAAAAAATTAAGGCAACACTCAAAGATGATAACTCTTAATTGTATTATAGATGGTAATTATTTATTACACCGACATGTTCATACTTTGCATAAAAATAATCTGTTGTTCGGTGCTTTAGAAAATAGCCTTGAAATAGCAATAACCAATTATAGAAAGTGGTACCCATTCACTAATCTTTATTTTGTCTCTGATTCAAAAAAGAAATCATGGCGACAAAAAATTTACAAAGATTATAAAGCCAAAAGAAGTAAAAGCTCTGATATCGATTGGACATTTGTTTATAACACCTACGATATATTCAAAGAAAAATTAGCAGACAAAAAGATAAAACTTTTTGAATTAGATCATATAGAAGGTGATGACTGGGTTTCATTTATAGTTTCTGAAGCAAATAGAAAGCACCAATCAAACTTAATAGTCTCCAATGACTATGATATCAAACAAATTTTAAGATTTCAACTAGACCCGCTGTTTATAAACTTCATGACAAATGAAATTTTTGGTAAGCAAAAGTTTTTTTTACCTAAAAACTACCAAGTGTTTTTAACAAAAGTAAAGTCTAATCTCAGAAATAGTATTTTCGAAATGGATGATGACTCTGAATTCTTAAACTATATGAGCGATATTCAACAAAAATATCAAATCATCGAAACAGATTCAACTTACTCGATGCTTCTAAAAGTGATATCAGGGGATATCTCCGACAACATAAAAAGCGTTTGGGGAAAAGCACAAGGAAATAAAACAGAGTTAGGTGAAGCTAGTGCTAAATGGATATTGGAAAAATATAAAGATGAGTTCGGAGAAATATCACTTCAAGACCCAGATATCTTCGATAATATTTCTGACTTAATATGTGAAAAGAAAAAGCTTAACAAATCACTGATACCTAAAATATCAGAAAACATTAAAGCCAACATGAGAATGATTAACTTAGATACTGCTAATTTACCAAGTGCTGTGATTCAGAAGATGACAACTGTAAATATTTAATTATGACTATTGAAGAATTCGTAGAAAAGAACCATACGGGTTTGAAGAAATTACTTTTCGACAAAAATGGAGAACTTAAAAAAATATACTTCGAAAAATGGTGGAGTGAAGCAACAAACTACATTAAAGAGTTAGGTCATTCCTACCCCTTATCTAAGTCAGATCATGATTTGATTTGTATCATCATTGAAGTGGTTTCACTTTATATAGAGCAACTTTCGATAGCCAGACCTGAAAAGGCTCCACCGAGTCTAAAAGAGATACAAAAAGCAAAGTATGATATCTTTAGTTCATTTACACTTAAATTTATTTCGAAAAGAGAGAGAATCATTGGTAAATGGTTTAACTTAGATACTAATCAAGTGGAGTATGAGCTTGAGAATGGTATGTTTATTCCAGCAGACTCAACAAAAAAGAGTGCTAAATTAGAGATCGATAAGTCTTGTCTTCCGAGATGGCTATTATCTTTGACTAGTCCGCAAGTCTACAGACAGGTTAACCTTCAACAACTTTTAGAAGATGAGGATAGATAATAACTTATTAGCAATAACTAATTGTCTTTTCAAAGATAAAAACAATTGGCAGTTTGTCACAGAGGCACAAAAAGAACAATTCTTTTTTCCAATAAATAGATTACTTGCAAAAAGATATCCGTTTCAAGCACAACAACTAAATAATAAATCATCAAACAAAGCAGCAGCATTAGATACATGGTTTGCTTTTTTTCTAGATAAGCCTTATCCAAGCTGGATGTGGTCTAAATCAGAAAAAAAGGCTAAAGAAGAAACTTATGAAAACCTAATGCAAGAATATGATATTCATCCAAACGATTTCTTACTAATAAAAGAGTTGTTTCCGGATACAATCGAAGAAGAAATAAAATACTTATCAAAATTAAAATAGAAAGAAAATGCAAAGTAAATGGTACACCGTTAGAGTAGCGACAAACAAAGAAAGATTTCTAAACGAAAAACTAAAGCAAGACTACAACAGAAGAGGACTTAATATCCAAACACTTATTCCTATGGAAAAGTCTTATTTTCTTAAGGCTGGTAAGAAAGCCTTCAGAGATAAAATTATCTACCCAGGTTATGTTTTTGTGAGTGTCGATAATCTAGAAGTTCTACAAGAAACACTTCGACTTATCCCAGGCAATGCAGGAATTCTAAGGTCAAGAACTGGTGAGCCTGCACTACTCAAGCAACATGAAATTGAAAAAATGCTATCAGATGTTGAAAAAGCTGCAACAATCGATCTACAAGCATTTACACTAGGTGAAATTGTTGCAATTATTGGAGGACCCTTTGATAACTTCAAAGGAACGATTGAAGAAATTAATAAAGAAAAGTCCAAAGTAAAAGTGAATGTTTCTATTTTTGGTAGAGCTACACCAGTTGATTTAACAATGGATCAAATACAAAAAATAATTGACTAAAATGAGTACAGAATTACTTCAAGAATGGGGTTGGAAAAAAACAGCTAAAGGTGAAATCTATAAGATATTCGAATTTGAAACCTTTATGAAAGCAATTGACTTTGTTAATCGAGTTGCTACTATTGCAGAATCAATGAATCACCATCCAGATATTCATATCTCATACACCTCTGTAAAGATTAAAAGCTGGACACATGACGCATCAGCCTTCACCAATAAGGACTTTGACTTAGCGGCAATTGTTACAAAAAATTATTTTAAATATAAATAATTTTGCTTATCTTTGCTGAATGAGAATAGGATACTGTTGCATATCACTTGCTATAAATGAATCTAAAGCAAAGAAAGACCATATCACTGTTAACAGAGGTATGATAAAGCGTACATTCGAAGCCAAAGGCTTGCGATATGTTTCTGAGTTAGTTAAGCAAAATCTTTTAGATACACTAAAGATTATTGATTGGAATGCTCGTAACAAAATTCAAGTTTATAGGCTAAGTAGCGATAGTTTTCCTTGGATGACACATTACAGGTTTGAAGACTTACCAGATTTTCCGGCAATTAAAACACTTCTTGAAAGAATCG
>JACCDW011357597.1_pt1 | contig 11046 bp, 10 predicted proteins | sample 7449781 | NCBI WGS metagenome assembly JACCDW01 (sample SAMN15323449, study PRJNA562643) | freshwater metagenome | isolation source: river surface water | place: USA:Blue River Watershed | collected 2017-08-18
AACTGCTGATCTTTCAAAGAATGGCAAGCGTTGGAAAGAACCTATTCAGCGCTACAAAGGTCTTGGTGAGATGGATGCAGATCAGCTTCGCGAGACCACAATGGATCCAGATGTACGCACGCTCCGCCGCACTACCGTGACGGATGCTGCGGCAGCCGAGGCCATGTTTGAGCTCCTTATGGGTTCAGATGTTGCGCCTCGTAAAGAGTTCATCGCAAACGCTGAAATCGATCGCGACTCAATCGACGCTTAGAGACCATGGCGCACTCAGCAGATATTACGCGAAACTCGATATCTACTGCGCTTAAGGCGTATGCAGCTGGAGATGCTTTCGGCGTTGCTTACGAATTTACTGAATTCTCAGAAGTTAATGATGATCTCCTCGAAAAAGATGGCTGGCCATTTGGTGGCGTTAGCGATGACACGCTACTGACGCTTCTCACGCTGGCAACTCTGACCGCTGAGAATTCAAAGTTAGCAGCATCGAGCTTCCTTTCTAATCTAAAACTCGCTGCTCCAGAGTTGAGAGGTCTGGGTCCTACGACGCGATATGCACTCGGAATGTCAGTGAATGAGTCAGAGAAACATCTGATTGGCAGAAGTAACGGCGGAATGATGCGCACCGCTTTGCTTGGGCTAGCTTTTCCTCTCGCTCGCACAAACGAACGCCTAGATTTTGTTACAGACTTAGTGGCAGCAACGCATAGCGATCGTGATGCAATCTTGGCTGCTCAAATCGCTTCAGCTCTCTTTAGTCATGCAATTGAAGGTTCTCGCGCGACAACTGATGAAATCATCGAAGAAGTTCTGGCGCAGACTTCGGGAGTTTCACTATCTACTCAAGTTCTACTTCAATCGAGAAAAAGTTGGAAGGCTCCCAAGGAAGGCATATCCCTTGATCCAATAGAGACTCTCTTGGCTTTCACCTTGGTCGCAGATCGCAATACAACCGTTCTCGGTGCCTATAAGGACGCATGTGAGCTAAGAGGTGATACCGACACTGTGAGTGCTCTTGCGGGCTCACTGGTGGCTGCTCGATACCCGCAGGAGTGCGGGTTCAAAGATATTTCCTGGCTCAACCAAGTGAGTTGGAATGAAATTTCACAATTAGAGTCAATAATTGATCTTGTGTTGATGAAGAGAAATAATTAATGAAGTCGCGAGTATGGGTGATTGGCCCTATCGCGTGGGACTCTGTTTATTACCTCGAGCAGCTCCCACAAGCAGGTGAATTCGCACAGACTTACAAGAACATTGAACGTCCGGGTGGAACTGCGGCAAATTCAGCTATTGCAATCGCTAGTGCAGGTATCGAAACTGGATTTATTGGCTATGTCGGAGATGACTCTCTCAGTGAAAAGTTAGTTACCACATTGAAGAAGAGTGAGATTAAGAATCTTCATCTCAAACACCTCACTGGTGCGCCTTCACACGTCGCTATCTTTATCGATAAGGAGGGTGAACGAACCATTGTTGGCTTATCTGAAGATCGCCTAGATGTGGTTTCGCTAGCAGATGTAGATCTACAAAGTGGAGACATTGTTGTCTTTCAACTTTGGAGAGATCACTTTACAAAGGACCTTGCCTTAGCTAAAGCCGCCGGATGTGTGACAGTAGTTGGAATCGAAGCGCTCACCACAGATATCTCGGCAGATATCGTCATAGGCTCTCAAACAGATACCTTGAAAGAATCTGAAATGCGTCATTACCTTAAAAGATTTGATCGAATTGTTATTACCCGCGGTGCTGATGGAGCTTCGGAATATTCACATGCAGGAGAAGTAAAGATAGAAGCTTTGAAAGTAGTTGCAGTTGATGCAACTGGGGCAGGAGATTCCTTCTTGGCTGGATATCTCACGGCGATGGCTCAAGGAAAAGAGAGCGGGGAAGAACGTCTCACCTTAGGAACAACATGGGCAGCGCTAGCCGTGCAGGTTGAAAGTTCTGTTCCGCCACATTTCAGCGAAGTCGAGACGCTTCTTAATCGATAGAGACGAGATCGAAGTAGTCGTCTTTCCAGATATCTTCATCGCCATCAGGCAAGAGAATTACACGTTCTGGCTTAAGGGCCTGTACAGCACCCTCATCGTGAGAGACCATAACCACAGAGCCTTGGTATTCGCTTAGGGCTGCAAGAATCTCTTCACGAGATGCCGGGTCAAGGTTATTTGTTGGTTCATCGAGCAAGAGAACATTGGCACCCGAGACAACGATTGTTGCTAGAGCTAAGCGTGTTCGCTCACCACCCGATAGAACCTTTACAGGTTTATGAACATCATCACCAGCAAAGAGGAAAGAACCCAAGACGTTACGCGCTTCGGGCTCACGGATATCAGCTGTTGCAGACATCATGTTCTCGAGGATTGTGCGTTCAAAGTCGAGTGATTCGTGTTCCTGTGCGTAATAGCCAATCTTGAGGCCATGTCCGTGTTCTACCTTGCCGGTATCTGATTCGAGTTCGCCGGCCAAGATACGAAGCAGAGTTGTTTTACCGGCACCGTTAAGGCCAAGGATTACTACTCGTGAGCCCTTATCAATCACACATGAAACATCAGTAAAGATTTCAAGTGATCCGTAGTTCTTTGAAAGCTCTTCGCCAGAAAGAGGAGTCTTGCCACATGGAGCAGGCGTTGGGAAGCGAAGTTTTGCAACCTTATCTGAGACGCGAACATCTTCAAGGGATGAACGAAGCTTCTCTGCGCGACGCAACATACCTTGGGCAGCAGTAGCCTTTGATGCCTTCGCGCGCATCTTCTCACCCTGCTTCTGCAGAATCTCTGCGCGCTTTTCTGCGTTGGCACGCTCTTTCTTACGGCGATGCTCATCGGCTTCGCGCTGCAAGAGGTATTGCTTCCATCCCATGTTGTAGACATCAATGACGTTTCGATTGGCATCGATGTAGAAGACTTTGTTAACGACCGTCTCAATCAAATTCACATCGTGGGAGATGATTACGAGGCCACCTGAATAATTAGTTAGATATTGACGAAGCCAGATAATCGAATCTGCATCCAAGTGGTTAGTGGGCTCATCAAGTAGAAGAGTCTCTGCGCCAGAGAACAAGATGCGCGCAAGTTCGATACGACGGCGCTGACCGCCCGAAAGAGTTGCAATTTCATTCTGGAAAACATCCTCAGAAACACCGAGCGATGATGCAATTGCCTCAGCCTCGGATGTTGCGGCATATCCACCTGCGGCATTGAATTCAGCATCAACACGGGTGTAACGCTCAAGTGCCTTCTCAAGCTCTGCACCTTCTGTAGTTGATAATTCAAGTTCAACTGCAGTCATGCGTTTAGCAATCTCATCAAGACCTCGTGCAGAGAGAATGCGGTCTATTGCAGTTCCTTGATCTTCACCAGTACGGGGATCCTGGGGAAGATAACCAATCTTGCCGGTGCGTTGAACTCCGCCACCTGCGGGCAAGGTTTCACCTGCGAGAACTTTTGCCAGAGTTGACTTGCCGGCACCATTGCGACCAACAAAGCCCACGCGATCACCGCTATTGACGCGAATATTGACGCCACTGACCAGCAGTCGTGCGCCGGCGCGGAGTTCTAGGGCAGAGGTTGAAATCACTGGTGCAGTTTACGCACTTGCAAGACGAGTGCGACGCGGTACTGCGTACGCCTTCGAAACTGCAGTTAATTCATCAGAAACCTGCTTTCGCATCGCTTCTTCTGACTTCAATAGTGTGGTCAAAGCAGCAATTGTTGCCTTGAGTTCCTTTGATTCCGTCTCAAGTTCAAGTTTGCTCATCTTAGTCAGACGGCGAAGTGGCATATCGAGAATGTAGGTAGCCTGCTCTTCATTGAGCTTAAAGCCCTTAATGAGCGCTTCCTTTGCAGCAGATGCATCATCTGAACCGCGAATAATTTTAATTACCTTATCGATATCGATAATGGCCTTAAGCAAACCATCGACTAATGAGAGGCGATCTTCTGCCTTAGCCTTACGGAATTCGCTACGTCGACGAACAACTTCGATGCGGTGCTCAATAAAGACCTGCAAGAGTTCTTTGAGACCTAAAGTCTGTGGACGGCCCTTAACTAGTGCAACAGCGTTGATAGCAAAGCCATCCTCCATCGGAGTTAACTTATAGAGCTGCTCAAGAACTTCCTCTGGTTCGAAACCGTTCTTCAATTCGATAACAACATTTGTGCCAGTCTGGCCATCGGTCAGGTCGACGATATCTGATATTCCTTGAATTTTCTTAGCCTTTGCAAGATCTGCAATGCGCTCGACAACTTTCTCGGGACCGACATTAAATGGAAGTTCCTTGATGACAATTCCCATCTTGCGAGATGTCACCTTGCTAATCTCAACTGTGGCACGGACCTTAAAGGATCCCTTACCCGTTGAATATGCTTCACGAATTCCATCAAGGCCAACTAGCTCGCCACCTGTAGGAAAATCAGGACCAGGAATGTGCTTCATCAATTGGCCGAGAGTCGCCTTAGGGTTATCAATTAAGAATTTTGTCGCGGCGATAACTTCACCCAAATTGTGGGGAGCCATGTTGGTCGCCATACCGACTGCGATTCCGGATGATCCGTTGACGAGCAAGTTAGGAAAAGCTGCTGGGAGAACAAGTGGTTCTTGTAGTTGACCGTCGTAGTTAGGACCGAAATCAACTGTATTTTCGTCAGACTCAGCAACCATGGTCATTGCAGCTGCTGCAAGACGAGCTTCGGTATAGCGCATGGCAGCAGGACCGGCATCGAGTGAGCCAAAGTTTCCGTGTCCATCGATAAGTGGAAGCTGCATGGAGAAAGATTGCGCCATACGAACGAGTGCATCGTAAATTGCTGAGTCACCGTGTGGGTGCAACTTACCCATTACTTCACCGACTACACGCGCCGACTTGACGTGACCGCGATCTGGACGAAGACCCATATCTGCCATCTGGTGCAAAATGCGGCGGTGAACCGGCTTTAGCCCATCACGTGCATCAGGAAGAGCGCGGGAATAGATAACCGAATACGCGTATTCAAGAAATGACTCTGACATCTCTGATGAGACATCGATATCGACGATCTTGCCTGGAAATTCTCCCGGCTTTGGACCTGTCGCTTTTGCCTTGGCTCCCTTATCGGGAGCGGCCTTCTTAGTTGCCATGGCGCGTATTCTGCCCTGCGTTATGGCTAAATGACGGTACCTACACGCGGACGAGCCCCAACGATTGCAACACATTTGGCTGCAACGGCTGCTCCTGATTCAAGTCCATGCTGCATATTCTTTGAAGTCGCATAAGTGGCGATAAATCCTGCTGCAAAAGAATCTCCAGCACCTGTTGTATCTACAACTTCTGTCAGTTGAGCAGGGGTTGAGACCACAATCGATCCGCGGCTCTTTCCAATTGCGCCTTGAGAACCGCGCTTGATGACAACGGTCTCGCAATCCTGGAGCAATTTCTCAAGTGCTTTTAACGGATCGGTCTCACCGGTGAGGTAGATAGCTTCTTCCTCATTGAGCAAGATGACATCCATCATTTGAATCCAACTCCTTACCTCATCGAGTGGGACTTCCATCATTCCGCCGACCGATGCCGGATCGAAATAGAGTGGTAAGCCCGCCTCTTTAATCTTGTCAATCATCGAAAGTACGCCAGGGCGAGAGAGTGGGTCGAGAGGTGAATAACCGGATAAATAGACGACATCGAACTCATCCAGTTCGGGTAAATCTCCGATGTGCAAACCTGAGTTAGCGCCATTATCGGGAAACATGGTGCGCTCGCCAGTCGGATCAACCAAGACAACAACAACGCCAGATGACCCATTGTCGACCATCAAGTTCTTGTGGCGAACACCGAGTGAATCAAATTCACTCATTAAAGCTGCGCCCGCTGCATCATCGCCGACATGAGCCACGATTGTTGCAACTGCACCCGTACGAGTTAACCAAGACGCAACATTGCCCGCAGCCCCACCCCCGTGGGTAGAGATGGACGAAGGGGTATCGCTTCCGTAATTGACTTTATTGGGCATTACCGAAATCTTGGTGATGACATCGAGCATCACATCACCAATGCACAGTACCTTTGCCGTCATTATTTTTTCTTCTGTGACGCAACCGCAATATCGGCAGCAAGTGCTGAATTTGATTTAATGATGTCGATATTCACCTTGAGTGATTCACCTTCTGAAGCGGTATGAAAATGCTCGAGCAAGAATGGTGTGACATATTTTCCATGGATTCCGGCTTTTTCGGCGCCTTCCATTCCACTCTTTAAAATTGCATCATGTCGCATGCGATCCATCTCTTTTGCGACCGGGTTAGCCACAACCAATCCATTATTGGATTTAAGGGCTCTGCGCTGTGAAATGATGGCTGCAATATCTTCTGCACTATCGACTTGATGCTCAATCGTGAAGCCTGAGTCAGTGAGATAGAAACCAGGGAACTTTGTGGTCTTGTATCCAACAACTCCAATGGCAAGAGTCTCAAGACGCTCGAGCGTTGCTGCCACATCGAGAATTGATTTCACCCCTGCGCAAACAATGGTGATATCCAATCGCGATAGCGCGGTGAGATCAGCAGATTCATCAAAAGTTTCGTTGGCTCCACGGTGCACTCCACCGAGGCCGCCAGTTGCAAAGACGTGAATACCAGCAAGAACAGCGAGATGAGCTGTCGCTGCGACAGTTGTTGCCGCGGACTTACCTAAAGCAGCCACGATTGCTAGGTCGCGACTTGATGCTTTAGCGATGTCATCACGGATTGCAATATCAACCAATTGATCATCGGTAAGACCGATATGTACAACACCATCGAGCAGCGCGATTGTGGCTGGCACCGCACCACGAGAGCGGACAATCTCTTCTACTTCACGAGCAACAGTCAAGTTTGAAGGGCGAGGCAATCCATGGCTGATGATGGTTGATTCGAGGGCGACGATTGGCTTTCCGGATTTAAGGGCTTCAGCGACCTCTGGCGATGTATGAAATCTCTGCTCTGACATGAGCCCAACAATACTCGTGGGATGATTGGCTCGTGCACCTATCGCAGATTATGCCCTCCATATTTGCTGGGTTTAATCTTGCAGATACGCAGGATTTTGCTGGCTGTGGCGAAAGTCCTACGGGTCGCGAACTTCTTTTTCTCATTGATGGTTATGGCGCCGACTTATTAGAGCAATATGCCGAATACGCACCGACAATTGTGGCGATGAATAATCTCCATCGAATTGAAACATCATTTCCATCTACGACATCAACTAGCTTGGCGACATTAACTACCGGTTCTATGCCTGGCGCCCACGGAATGATGGGATACACAGTTCGGGTTCCGCGCAGTAGTGGTCGCGTACTCAATTCTTTAAAGTGGGATGAGAGAGTTGATCCAGAAATGTGGCAGCCAGTACCAACTCTCTTTCAACGTGCAACAGCGGGCGGAATCACAGTCACGCATGTTGCAGCGAAGAGATATGAAGAGACAGGTTTTACTCGTGCAGTGTTTCGTGGCGCACATTATCGTGGTGCCAATATCACTAGTGATTTGATAGGCGAAACGGTCGCAGCGCTACAGAAGTCACCATCTTTTGTATATCTCTATGTGAATGATCTTGACTCAGCTGGACATTCAGATGGCGTGGGCTCCGAGAAGTGGATTGCTGCACTGTCAAATATCGATGCCATGGTTGCCCAGTTATTGGAAAAATTACCAAAAGGTGTCCGACTGTGGATTACTGCCGATCACGGAATGATTAATGTGGAAGAGAAGATAGTGATGGGGTTAGATAACAGCCTGTTGGACGGTATCGCAACGATTGCGGGTGAGCCGCGTATGCGCCATCTCTATCTTCCGCAAGATGCCGATCTTGCCCCTCGTACTGACATCATGATTTATTGGAGTGAAACCCTGGGGGAGAAGGTGAAGCTCTTTACTCGCGAGGGCGCAATCGATGCTGGTTTATTTGGAAACGCTGTTTCACTCGATGCATCTGAGCGCATCGGTGACATCATCGCAATTGCGCAAGGAAATTTAGTCTTACTTGACCCCGAGCGTGCCGATAAAGAAGGAGCGATGGTGGGTCACCACGGTGGCGATAGCGAAACCGAATCGTCAGTGCCGTTATTAGTAGGACAGTCTTAATCTTTCGCTTTAAACTACGTCACCAAAGGGAGAGCACATGGATATCGGTCCGGTTGTATCTTCAAACCTGCTCTCGGTACCCGTCTTAGTCTTCGCTCTTGGATTATTCGCGGCAACCTTTAAAAGTGATGTGAGATTGCCAGAGCCGGTTTATCAGGCGATATCAGTCTTCTTGCTCTTTGGTATTGGCCTCAAGGGCGGGCATTCACTCAAAGGGATTGATTATAGAGATTTTGTAGTGCCTGCCATTTCAACTATTGCCCTCGGTGCACTCATCCCATTAATTGCATTCTATATATTGAAATTCTTCACCTCTTTTAATCGCGCAGATCGAGGAGCAATTGCAGCTCATTACGGATCAACCTCTCTGGTGACGTTCTCAGCTGCGATGTTATTTCTTGAAAATAGCGACATTTTTATCGAACCTTACGCGACTGCACTACTCACCATTATGGAGATTCCCGGAATCATCGTAGGTATCTACCTTGGATCTCGCCATGCAGAGAGCCTTGTGCATTGGGGAGAGACGCTGCGCGAGGTGATTACCGGAAAGACAATCGCTCTACTTGTTGGAGGTCTTATCGTTGGCGCGATTGCTGGCGAAAATGGTTATGAGCGCGTCTCACCATTCTTTATTGATATTCAATATGGAGTCCTTACGCTCTTCCTGCTCCATCTTGGATTCTTGGCAGGAAGTAACTTTAGTCAGATTCGTTCGGTTGGATTACAGATTGGTCTCTTCGCAATCTTCTTCCCAATTGCAATGGGTGCACTGGGTGTCGCAGTTGGATCTCTGATTGGACTCTCCATCGGCGGTGCAACTATTCTTGGAGCGCTAGCGGCCAGTGCTTCTTATATTGCAGCACCAGCTGCTGTTTCGCTCGGTCTGCCAAAGGCAAATGGATCCCTTGCTCTGATATCGAGCATTGGTTTAACTTTCCCATTCAATTTAATTCTTGGCATCCCGCTTTATCTGGAGATGGCTCAACTTCTCATTGGTTGAAGCTAAAGGCAACTTACTCTTCTTCTGACTCTTCAGGGCTCTTTGATACCGGCGCCTTTGAACCAAACATAATTTCATCCCACGATGGAATCTTCGCGCGAGCTGTGACGCCATCTTCTGCATCTGCAGCAGTTGGTGTATCGCGAATTGCAACAAGACGAGGTGTCTCCGGCTTCTCTTCTGTCGGTGCGACCGGTGTGAATAGTGAACTTGCGCCAGGAAGTTCTACCGGTGTGATTTTTTCAACGCGTGATGGATGGGAAATATCTGCGGTGACAAATCCTGGTTCGATGACACGTGCTGGAGGTTCTTCGCCAATTAACCATGCACCGTTGTCATCTGTTGGATTGATGGTTCGACGAGAAGTATCAAAGTTCCAAGAAGCAGTTCCGTTGCCATCGCGATTAGGGTAGTGAAGTTCGATATGCCATGTTGCATCAGGCAAGCGCCATGTGTTCCAAGAAAGATCATCGGCATCTACTCCGCGAGGAACGAGCTTTCCAATAACTGCATCCAAGAATGAGATATCTAAACGAGTTGAGTCTTTGCGAAGTCCAGCGCTACGAGCCTGATTAAGAATGTACTCACGTTCCTGCAAAATCGGGCCAGAGAATCGAGCAACTTTATCGACCGTTGTATTACCCTCACGTGCGATGACTTCTGGCGCATCTCCTGCGCGAAGTCGACGTTGAATCTCTTTGACGCTGATAGTGGTCTCTTCATCGCTTGATGGAACTGATGCGAGGCGTGGCTGATTGATAGTGGCACGGAGTATGTCGCTGATGCGAAGAGTGAATTCGGCGCCATCGTTATCAACCAAGGTGATATGGGTGCCTTCATTGTTCTTGCCATGTAAACGGAGCTCACTCATAGGCGCAGGATAACGGATGGGGTGGGAATAACCGATGAGGCAGGTAGAATCACGGCTATGAGCAGCCACAACGCAGATCAAATATTGACTGGCGAACTTCTTGCGCTAGCCCAACGAATTGGTCGCGAGGCGGCGGCAATATTGATGAATCGCCCAGCTGAACTTGAGGTCAAGAGTAAGTCGACCGCCATCGATGTTGTGACTCAGATGGATATCAAGGTAGAAGCATTTATTGTCGAGCAGATACTCGCTGCCCGTCCAGACGATGGCCTGATTGGCGAGGAAGGTGCGGACCGTAAAAGCACATCTGGAATTACGTGGGTCATTGATCCACTTGATGGCACCGTCAACTATCTCTATGACCTTCCCGGATGGAATGTCTCAATCGGCGTTAAGGATGAAGAAGGACAGTTAATCGGCGTCGTAACGGCACCAACCATCAATTCAACGTGGTGGGCTGTGCGAGGCGGCGGCGCTTTCTTCAACGGTAAACCTATTCGCTGTAACGATCCGATTGAGTTCAATCGCGCGCTAGTAGCGACCGGATTTCAATATGACGTAGCCCATCGGATAAAGCAGCTCGAAGATCTCTCCTCCATCGTTCCTTTAGTCCGCGATATGCGCCGCTATGGCGCGGCTGCGGTAGACCTCTGCAACGTGGCGATGGGTCGAGTTGATGCTTATTACGAACATGGCCTGAAGGAGTGGGATTGGGCAGCAGCAGGGCTCATTGCCCGTGAGGCTGGCGCTCGCTTTGGCCTCTATGGCCAAGCTCCCTATGAAATGACCTTGGCTGCAGGCCCCAAGCTCTACGCGGAGCTAGAGGCCTTCCTCAAACTAGCTTAGAGCCGGCTGACCCCGATTTTCACGCAAGGGGTGACCTGTGGCAAGATACGACCCCTGTACGGCATATTCCGTACCGCTTGAAATACACGAACAGGACCAAATAATGAACATTCTCGATGTCGTAGATGCAGCATCACTCCGCAAGGACATTCCACAGTTCCGCGCAGGCGATGAGCTCAAGATCCATGTTCGTGTTATCGAAGGTAACAAGTCAGGTCTCCAGGTCTTCCAG
>JACCDW011620395.1_pt1 | contig 11046 bp, 6 predicted proteins | sample 7449781 | NCBI WGS metagenome assembly JACCDW01 (sample SAMN15323449, study PRJNA562643) | freshwater metagenome | isolation source: river surface water | place: USA:Blue River Watershed | collected 2017-08-18
GGGATGGGCATTACCTAAACATCCCCATGGAGCTACCTGCTTGTAAATCCTGCAAATGGGGATCCAAAACCCAAGGCCGCGTCGGAGCAATTTTGGATCAATCCGGAAGCCCGTGACTCCGGTAGAAGCACCTCAGTTGGGCGGTGAAGAGCAGGCGGTCGAGGTAGTCCAGAAGGACGCCGATGCCCCGGACGGACTGGCTGGAGTCCTTCACGCCGACCTTGTCGAGTTCCTCCTAGAAGGCCAGCACCCGCTCCGCGATCAGGGGCGCTGGCTGCTAATGGGTGAGTATGCCGCGGGAGGATTCGACACCGCGGATATCTCGGTCCGGCGAGGAATCATTTCCAGCCATGTTGGATTCACGGGTTCTCCCTCAAAGGCCGTGCTGGCCGCCACCCTCCGGGCAAGAGGAGCGGGCCGGCAATGGCCACGATCCACCCCAACAATCCCGCGGAATCCAGCCGGCTCAGCAGCCAGAAACAAGTGCTGCTGGCGACGGGGGCGGAACAAGCCGCCAGCCACGGGGTCATCCGGACCCCGGGCAACGCCAGGAACAGGGTAAGCCGATTGGGCATGTACAGCCCGGCATAACACCACGGCCGCTCGAACCGGATCAACAGCCGGACCATCGACGACAGAATCAGACGATCGATGCTGACCTTGGTTTGAGGTTGCCATGCCGAGTGGTCCCGCGGTGCCTTCAACGGCCTCCGAACACCCGCACACAAGTGTCCCAGAGATCTGGTGCGCACCGGGGTTGCCCGATTGGCAGTGGGCTTGACCCAACACGCCCTTGACAGTGGGGATCGATGGTCGCTCCCCTTTTGGAAGAACCGACTGTTCAGTAGAAGCCACTCTCCGAATCGCGGAGCGTCGAAAGCAAATTCCTATCAATGACCTGGGCCGAGGTGCCCGAGCTCGGCCACGAATCCCACTCGTTGACGGAACTCCCCGAGCTCGCGCCCCTCGTTGGCCCCCTTACGCTCCAGTGAAAGAGCTCTCCTTCCGAAATGCCGGAATCGACACCCTGCCTCACGAAGTCTTCGCGCACGCGGACACGCTCGAGCACCTCGATCTCTCGGGCAATCACTTCACCTCGTTGCCCGACGAGTTCATGCGCCTGCGCTCCTTGCGGCGACTGTTCCTCTCGAACAACCCCTGTGAGGAAATCCCGCGCGTCATCGGGCAGTTGCCGCAGCTCGAGATGGTGGGGCTCAAGTCCTGCCGCCTGAATCGCGTGGCCGAAGATGCGCTGCCCCCACGGTTGCGATGGTTGACGCTCACCGACAACCAACTTGAGTTCCTTCCCGAGTCACTCGGTCATCGGCCGCGCCTGCAGAAGCTCGCGTTGGCGGGTAATCGACTGCGCGCCTTGCCTGGCTCGATGAGCAACGCCATGGCGCTCGAGTTGATCCGCGTCTCGGCCAACGCGCTCGAGCAGTTTCCGCGCGAGTTGCTCAGGCTGCCCCGGCTCGCGTGGTTCGCGTGGGCGGGCAACCCGTTCTGCACGCGGCCCGACGTCGCCGCGCAGCCCATCGCATGGGATGCGCTCCAACTGCATGAGGTGCTGGGCTCCGGCGCGTCGGGTGTCATCTGGCGCGCCACGCGGCGAGACACCGGGGCGCAGGTCGCGGTGAAGGTCTTCAAGGGTGCGGTGACCTCCGATGGCTGGCCGGAAGACGAGGTGCGTGCGTGCCTGCTCGCGGGACATCACGAGCACCTCGTGGCGCTCGAGGGCCGCGTGGTCGGCCACCCCGAGGGAGCCGAGGCATTGGTGCTCGCGCTCATCCCTCCCAGCTACCGCGCGCTCGGTGGGCCGCCCGACTTCGAGTCGTGCACTCGTGACGTGATGCCACCCGATCTTCACCTGTCGAGCGACCAGGCCCTGCACATCGCACGCGGAGTGGCTTCGCTGGTGGGTCATCTCCATGCCCGCGGCATCAGCCACGGAGACCTTTACGCGCACAACACCCGGATCGACAACGTGGGCCATGCGCTCGTCGGTGACTTCGGTGCGGCGAACGTGCTCGAGGGACTCGATGCCGACCTCCGTGCCGGCGTGGAGCGGGCCGAGGTGCGTTCCTTCGGAGCGCTGCTCGATGATCTTCTCAGCCGCGGAGCCCCGCCCGCGCTCGCCGAGATGCGGGACGCATGCTGGTCATCGAACCCTCCGTCGTTCGCATCACTGGCGGGTGGATCATGACCTACTTATCTCAGCTCCCCCGAGGGACCCACGATGTCGCTGCGGTCCGCGGTTTGTAATGGCGTGAGCTTTGTCACCGCGTTCTTGTCACCCAACGGCTGGCCCCAAGGAAAGGGGTCAGGGAAAGGAGGCAGGGAACGATTTCCGAAGTTGCTTGAGCCGCGTTTCTACCACCCATGGCTGATCTGGTGTGCGCCCCCCCCTCGAGACTGATCCTTATGCAACAAGCGTCTGCGGTCGACGTCGCCGCCCCCTAGAGACTCCAGAAAAGAACCCGCGACGGCTCATCGCGGAGCGCCAGAATGCCGACTCCGATCCAACCGTCAGATCCACATCACCAGCCATAGCAGGAGGAACAGGCCGGCAATGGCGACGATCCACCACAAGAGGCCGCCCGAATCGAGCCGGCTCAACATCCAGAAATAGGCGCTGCTGGCGGCGGCGACGAACCCAGCCGCCAGCCACGGGTTCATTTGGAGCCCGGGCATCACCAGGAACAGGGCAAGCCGGTAGGCCGTGTACAGCCCGGCACACCACCATGGCTGCTCGAACCGGATCAACAGGCGAACCAACGACGACAGGATCAAGAGATCGATGAGTACCATGGACTGAGATTCTTATCCCGGGTGGTTCCGCGATACCTGAACCCTGACTGCTTTCAGCCGCAGCTGGAACGATTCAGTGGAGAGGAAACTATTGGCGCAGCGGATTCTTTCGCAAGACGAGGCAAGAGCGAGGCGCGGGCCCTCCTGAGCCACGTGGCCAATCCGTTGTGGAGGCCCGAGTGGACAAAGAAATGGAAAGAAAGGCCCTCACGGCGGCGTGGGTGCCACACGGGGCTGGGGACGGTTCAACGGGTTTGCGTTTTTAGGGTTCTTGAAAAAGGCGACCAGATCCGCCCGGCCCGCCTCCTCCGCGAGGGCAAGCGGTGTCCGGCCCTGGGCATCCCGCACCAGGGGATCCGCCCCCGCTTCGACCAGTTCCACGGCCACAAAGTTCGGATGAAACGGGGCGACGGCATAGTGGAGAGGAGTCCGGCCCTGGGCATCCTGCGCCTTGGGATCCACTCCCTGCTTCACGAGATGCCCCACCACCGGCCCGAGGAACCGTGGCCATTGGGCGTGTTCGGCCGAATTGGTGCCCGGGCGCGGCAGGCAGATGAGGTGGAGTGCATTCATGCCCGCGTGATTGGTCGCCCGGGTGTTTGCGCCGGCTTGAACGAACTGCTCTGCGACCTCCCCCCGTGCGTGGCGCCACGCGACGAGCCAAGGCGTGTTCCCCTCCAAATCTCGGGATTCCAGCGAAAGACCGGACTGCACGAGATTCTGAATGCGGGCCATCTCGGCATTGGTTCGGTCTCCCCGGGCCCGCAGGGGGCTGCCGATGCCGAACGTCTGGGTCATTTCGTCGATACGAACTCTCCTGCCTCCACGGCCGAGCACATGAAGAGCATTCTGCCCGGCAGTATTGGTGGCGGTCATTTGTGCTCCGAGCCCGGTCAAAAATCTGAGCACTGCTTCGGGGCGGCCCACCGGGGCTTCAGGTTGGAGGTTCTTCTTTTCGAGACCCGCAACTGCCGGCGAAGGCTCCGGAGGAGTCACCGGAAATTTCCAACCCGGATGCTCCATGTAGACACTCTCGGCAGGTTTCTGAAGCGCGTGGAACCAGACCGGGTCTCCATTGGCATCCCGGGACTGGAGATCCCCTCCCGCCCGGACCAAGACCTCGATGAGGTTCAGGAGCAAGGAATCGCACGCGACCTCCAACGGTGTGCTGGCATCCCGCCCAGCTGCCATCGGGTTGGCCCCAGCCGCCAGAAGTCTCAAGACGCAATCCATCTGGGAGGCGACCTCGTTGAACGGTAGAGAAATGACACTCCCGGACAAAGTGGGGAGTATGGCATGGGTGTTTCTGGGCCTGGAACTACCCGATCTGACGTAGGCTAATTGGAACATCGCCTTCGCCGCCTTGCGTACAGCGCCTAACAGCGGGGGCTCGGCTCCGGCCGGATTCGGGCGGGCTCCCGCTTCAAGAAGCTTGAGCATCGCCTCGGAGTTGTAGGTGGCCCAACTCAAGGGGGTGTCCCCATTCTTATTGGGCTGATCCAGAGGTGCTTTGGCGGCCAGCAACGCAATAAACCCCTTCGAAGGCCAGCGAAGTAGCGACAGGTGCAGCGCGCTGTTGCCATCGGCGTCAAGCGCCGCCGGATCGGAACCGGCTCCAACAAGCATGGCGATCGCTATCCGCTGATTTCCGAGCGCAGCCCAGTGCAGGGCCGTGCGCCCGCGGGCATCTCGGGCAAAGACGTCCCGGGGACGTTCCGCAAGCAACTCCTTGAGCACCACGAGGTCTCCCAGACCCGCCGCGGAAAAGACATCGTGGCGGGCTCCGTATCGGATGAGTTGAGTTGCGATCTTCCTGCGGTCGGCAGCCTCGAGCCGGAATCCAGGCGACCAGGCAATCGACTTCGGCAACGCGGAGTAGGATTGCTGTGTCCCATCGGTCGACCAGGTGGCCGCAACGGAATGCAGCGGCGTCCAGCCGAGGCGGTTGGTCACCCGGACGTCTCCACCCCGCTGCACGAGAGTGGCCAGGGATTGCGTGGAGGCCAGAAACGCCGCGGCATGCAATAGGGTGTCTCCCAACGGACTGACCTGACGGGCTGGGATGGCATTCGTCAGGAGCAGTTCCACCAAGGCCTTGGAGTCGGGGGGCAATCCGCTGAAAACCGAGGAAACCAAGTTTGAATCTTGCGCTGCTGGGGGGGCTAGGAGATTTACCCCGGCCTTCAGAAGCAGCCGGACGGATTCCTCCCGTTCCGCGCGGGAAGCCTGCTTGTTCTCCATGGGGCTCCCGATCGCATCCTGTTGGTTCCAAGTCTCGATCGATTGATCGATGGCGCTCCCCCTAAAATTTGTGGAATCCATCGGGTCGGCGCCACCGTCCAGGAGCATGCGGACACAGCGCGCCCAACCGGCCGCCGCAGCATCCCCCAGACCCGAACCATGGAATGAACTCTCCGAATTCTGCTCGAGGGCTCCATTCCGGATCAACTCCGCCAGCAAATTGGTGGCCCCGTTGCGCGCAGCCCAACCGATGATTGAAGTGAAAGGAGGTTCGAACACCTCGGCCAACTCCGGATTCTTAGCCCGCAGTGACATCACCGCCGCCTCATCACCCGTCTCATAGGCCTTCTCCATCTCGTCCCACTGCGGCGTTTGGCGCCAGCGCCACCTTTTTTCGCGATCCTGTGAGGTGCGTGGGACCGCAGCAGTCAATGGGGTCCATACGAGCCAGGCGAACAGAAGCAACAGGCACGTTCGAAAACCAGTGCCCGAATCGGATGAGGGTCGAAGGGGGCTGCAATCCGGTCCTGACGTGGGGTGAGTTCGAGAATTCACTGAGATAGGCAATGGGTTACCCATCATTCAGATAAATTCAATTCATTCTGGCCGACTTTTTAGCAATGGAACCAGCAATAGCCGCCACACCCACTCCACAGTGATCGCGCAGACACACCTATACGAGAAAACTCCGGCATTCCCCAGGTCTTCCGACGAACCGGTGACCGGGCCCATCACTCAGCCGCTCCAGCTCAATGCCGCAGCACGTGCCTCAGGTAGAGGTACATCAGCGGGGCGTTGAAGAGGAGACTGTCGAGCAGGTCGAGGATGCCGCCGATGCCCGGGAAGAACCGGCCGGAATCCTTCACGCCGGCCTCGCGCTTGAAGAGCGATTCGATCAGGTCGCCCACCACGGCGGCCACACTCAGCACGATGCCCAGCACGATCGCATGGAACGGGGTCATCCCGGCCAGGCGATCACCCATCAACGCCGCCAATCCCAGCGAGCAACCGGTGGAAATCACCACCGCACCGGCGAATCCCTCCCAGGTCTTCCCGGGGCTGATGCGGGGGATCATCTTGTGGCGGCCGATCAGCGAGCCGGTGCAGTAGGCCCCCACGTCGCTGAACTTGGTCACCACGATGAAGTAGAGCACGTAGAAACGCCCATCCACGCCGGGGAAGAAATTGATCTTCTGGATGAAGTTCAGCAGCCACGGCACGTACATGAGGCCGAGCAAGGTCATCGAAATGGCCGTCATGGCATTGCCCTGATTCTTCTTCGACACGAACTCCCGCAAGCACAACCCCAGCACGAACAGCACCAGCACCGCCGACTCGAAATCCGCCGCCCGCGACGGCTGGCCGATGAACCGGGATCCCGGTTGATACACCGTCAGGTAGAAGAACGTGGACGCCATGAGGAGCAGGCCGTTGGCCAGTCCCCAGAACCGGAAGCAGACGAACCCACGCCGCTCGACCATGCCGTAGAACTCGATGAGACCCAATCCGGCCAGCAGCACCATCAGGCCCAGGAACACGTAGCTGCGGATGAAGGGATCGGTCGAGAAGATGGCCGCCAAGACGATGGACCACAGGAAGAGCGTGCTGCCCAGGCGTCGCAGGAAGATCTGCCCCTTGGACAGGGCGGCGGGAGTGGGCACCGGAGCGTCGGCCATGGGTCAAGGCTGACGGGAAAAACCAGAAATCATCAACCTCGGTCTCGGTAGAAAAAACCGAACACCGATGCGGATCGCTGGGAACCCGGGCCACAGGAGGCAGTTCGCCCCCGGACAGGTCCAATTCGCCCCCCAGTTGTGGAAAATCCCCACTGATAGTTACCTATGTCTTCAAGCTCATGGGAGACACCGACCCGAAAACCCCACCTCCGGCCGCACCGAAGCGCTACGTCCGGGCCATCGGCCCTCGACTGCGCTGGGTGCTGAACCTGCTCTGGGTGCTCTTGGCGCTCCTGGGAGCCAACTCCGTGTACCTGCTCACCATCACCTTCATGACCTGGAAAGACCGGGCCAGCGGGGTGAGCTACCAGAACTACGCCTACCAGATCCAGTTCCTGGCCCACCTCATCCTGGGGTTGGTCTTCGTGGTGCCCTTCCTGATCTTCAATTGGGTCCACATCGCCAACACCTGGAACCGGCCCAATCGCAAGGCCGTGTATGTCGGCTATGCGCTCTTCGCCATCAGTCTGGTGGTGCTGATTTCAGGCGTGGTGCTGGTGCGCTTCGACGGACTCGAGTGGATCCAAGTCAAGAGCGAGCGCAGTCGATCCGTGGCCTATTGGGCCCACATCATCACGCCGCTATTGTGTGTGTGGCTCTACTTGCTGCATCGGTTGGCCGGACCGCGCATCCGCTGGAAGATGGGTGTGAGCTGGGGCACCGCGGTGGCCGCGGCCGTGGCTCTGATGGTGGTCTTCCACCAGCACGACCCGCGCATCTGGTCGGCCAAGGCGCCGGCCACGGGTGAGCAGTATTTCATGCCGAGCAGCGCCCGGACGGCCAATGGCAAGTTCATCCCGGCCCAGGCGCTGATGAACAACGAGTACTGCCTGGAGTGCCACAAGGACGTCTTCAACTCCTACATCCACTCGGCCCACAAGTTCAGTTCGTTCAACAACCCCTTCTACCTGTTCAGCATCCGCCAGACCCGCGAGGCGGCCCTGGCCCGCGACGGATCGGTGCAGGCTTCCCGCTGGTGCGCCGGCTGTCACGACCCGGTGCCGTTCTTCTCGGGTGCCTTCGACGATCCGAAGTTCGACATGGTGAACCACCCGACCTCGCAGGCGGGCATCACCTGCGTGACCTGTCACTCCATCACGCACTTGGAAGGTGCCGACAAGGGACCCATCGGTAATGGCAACTACACCATCGAGGAGCCGGTGCACTATCCGTTCGCTCAGGCGCCCACGAACTCGCTGGCGTTTTTCGTGAACAAACAGCTGGTGAAGGGCAAACCGCAGTTCCACAAGGAGACCTTCCTCAAGCCCTTCCACAAGACGGCGGAGTTCTGCTCCACCTGCCACAAGGTGGGCATCCCGTATGCGGTGAACCACTACAAGGAGTTCCTGCGCGGCCAGAACCACTACGATTCGTACCTGCTCTCGGGCGTGTCGGGAGTGAATGCGCGGTCGTTCTATTATCCCGACAAGGCCAAGGCCAACTGCGCCGAATGCCACATGCCGCTGCAGGCCTCGTCCGATTTCGGGGCCAAGAGGTACGGCACCAACGAGTTCCTGGCCGTCCACAGCCATGCGTTCCCAGGGGCCAACACCGGGCTGCCTGCCAAGGTGCTGCCCGCCGGGCCAGAGCAAAAAGAGGCCATCCGTCGCCAGCAGGACTTCCTGAAAGATTGCATTCGCGTCGACCTCTTCGGCGTCAAGGAGGGCGGCACCATCGACTCGCCGCTCGTGGCACCGCTGCGCCCCACCCTGCCCCGGCTCAAGCCCGGCAAGACCTACCTCATCGAGACGGTGGTCCGGACGCTCAAACTGGGGCACCCGCTCACCCAGGGCACGGTCGATTCCAATGAGATCTGGGCCGACGTGTCGGTCACCGATGCGCAGGGACGCGTGGTGGGACGCTCCGGAGCCACCGGACGTCATGGCGAGGTGGACCTGTGGTCGCACTTCCTCAACGTCTACATGCTCGACAAGGACGGCAACCGCATCGATCGGCGCAACGCGCAGGACATCTTCACGCCGCTGTACAACAACCAGATCCCGCCCGGCGCGGCCCACGTGCTGCACTACAAACTCACCGTGCCCGAGCAACAGCGTTCGCCGCTCACCGTCGAGGTGAAGGTCAACTACCGGAAGTTCGACACGATCTACTTCAACTACACCTACGCCTCGAACTACGTGAAGGGCGGTCCATTCGTCCTGACCAACGACCTGCCGGTGACCGTCATGGCCTCCGACCGGCTGCAGTTCGAAATCGAAGGGGGCACCTCGGCCGCAACCCCGCCGGTGCCCTCCGCCGTCCCCGAGTGGCAGCGCTGGAACGACTACGGCATCGGACTGTTCTTGAAAGGCGACAAGGGCAGTGAAAAGGGCGAACTCATCCAAGCCGCGGGCGCCTTCACCCGGGTGGAAGCGCTGGGGCGCGCCGACGGGCCGCTCAACCTGGCGCGCGTCTTCTTCAAGGAAGGCCGGCTCGACGACGCCGTGACCGCTCTGCAACGCGCCAACGATCCCAAGCGATTCAACCCTCCGGGCAACCGGTGGACCATCGCGTGGCTCAATGGCCTGGTGAACAAGCAGAACGGGTTCCTCGATGAATCCATCCAGCAGCTCACGAGCATTCTCGAAGACCGATACCCCGAGCTCGAGAAACGCGGCTTCGATTTCAGCCGCGACTACGAGGTGATCAACGAACTGGGCCAAACCCTCTTCGAGCGGGCCAAGATGGAACGGGCCAATCCGGCCCGGAAGGAGGAATACCTCCGGGCCGCGGCCACCCGCTTCGAGCGGACCCTCACGATCGATCCCGAAAACCTCACCGCCCACTACAACCTGGGCCTCATCCATGCCGCCTTGGGCGACTCGGCCGCCAGCGAACGGCACCGGAAACTCCATGAGCGTTACCGGCCCGACGACAACGCCCGCGACCGGGCCGTGGCCATCGCTCGCCGCAACAACCCGGCCGCCGATCACGCCGCCCAGGCCATCGTGATCTACGATTTGCAGCACCCCGACAGCCTGTCCCTCACGGGGACCGGCGCCGCACCGGCGATCACGTCGCCCCAAGCTTCCCGGACCACCGCCGCCCGCTGAACCCCTGACCGCAGCCCAACGCCCTGATACCCTCCGACCATGTCCCAACGCCCGAATGAACCCGAAGAGTGGGTCGAGTCCGACGACCGCGCCATCCGCACCGGACTCCGCTGGTCCTTGGTGGCCCTGATCGGGCTTGGAGTCGTGGGCGTCGGCGCGTTCTTCGCCCTGCGCAAAACCGCGGGGCCGGCCAAGGTTCAGGTGACCGCCTTGGCGGCTCCCCAAACGGTGCAAACGGCCCAGAAGCTCACCCTGCCCAAGGCGCCCTTCACCGAGGTGGGATCGGCGGCAGGATTGCATTTCAGCCACTTCACCGGCGCCACCGGCGAGAAACTCCTGCCCGAGACCATGGGAGCCGGCGCGGCCTTCTTCGATGCCGACGGCGATGGCGACGCCGACCTGCTTCTGGTCAATGGCGACCGCTGGCCTTGGGCGGCTTCAGGGCCGGCCTCTCCCGGCTGCGCCCTGTACCGCAATGACACCGCTCCCGGCAGTCCCATCCACTTCACCGACATCTCGGCGGGTTCCGGTCTCGAAACTCCGTTCTACGGCATGGGGGTCGCAGTGGGTGACTACGACAACGACGGCAAGCCCGACGTCTTGGTCACCGCCGTCGGCGGGGCCCACCTCTTCCACAACGAGGGCGGCGGCCGATTCAAGGACGTGACCGCCTCGGCCGGTGTCGGCGGCGGACCCGACGAGTGGAGCACCGCGGCCACCTGGTTCGACCTCGACAACGACGGCGACCTCGACCTCTTCGTCGGCAGCTACGTGAAGTGGTCGCGGGCGATCGACGCCGAAGTGGGCTACAAGATCGACGGATCCACCCGAGCCTACGGACCGCCCATGAATTTCCAGGGAACCTTCCCGCACCTGTACCGCAACGACGGCGGCGGCCGGTTCACCGACATCAGCAAGGAGGGCGGCGTGCAGGTGACCAATCCCTCCACCGGGGTCCCCGCGGCCAAGTCGCTCGGCGTGGTCGCAGTCGACTTCAACAGCGACGGCTATACCGACCTCATCGTGGCCAACGACACGGTCCAGAACTTCGTCTTCGAGAACCAGCGTGACGGTCGCTTCAAGGAGGTCGGGGCCCTGACCGGCATCGCCTTCGACAGCTACGGCAACACCCGCGGCGCCATGGGCATCGACGCCGCCCGCTTCACGGACGACGGCAAACTGGGCATCGCCATCGGCAACTTCGCCAA
>JACCDW011962121.1_pt1 | contig 11046 bp, 19 predicted proteins | sample 7449781 | NCBI WGS metagenome assembly JACCDW01 (sample SAMN15323449, study PRJNA562643) | freshwater metagenome | isolation source: river surface water | place: USA:Blue River Watershed | collected 2017-08-18
AGTCTGTGGATCAAAGAACAGGGCAAGTTGTGACTAGAGCCAATAATGCAAATAGAAAAACATTTGAGTTACAGTTAAAAGAGGCTCAAGTAAGAAGGGACACAGTGGCTAAAAGAATTGACAACATGAATGATAGTATCACAAAGTTGGATGTTGAAATACTAAATATGGAATCACCAGAAATTTCAGGAAGTGAATTAGGTGCTTTGAAATATGTTAGCGAACTACTTGATTGGGATATAAAAAGAACTGCGAATTTATTTATACTAATTTTAATATTTGTATTCGATCCGTTGGCAATTACCTTAGTTATTGCAACAAATCAAGCATTCAAATCCAAAAGAAAAAATAGTTACCCCTTAACTACCCCACAATTACACAGTAATTACCCCTTAACTACCCCACAAGTCACCCCACAAGTCACCCCACAAGTCACCGAGCAGGATAACGATCGAGTACCGACAGAGCACCAATCAAATACCAATGTAGATAATATTGAGATTTTCAAAGAGATAGTTGAGGAAAACATTAGTAAAAATATTGAAATAAAAGAACCTGAAAATAAAATTATTTTAGACAAAAATGAGAATAGTAATAATATAAAAATAAATGAGCCCAAGTTAAATAAAAGATTAACATATTCTAATAGAAATGCTGGAAATTTACGAATTAACAGATTTTAATTCTGTAGGTACAAACGATGTAAAAAAACAAATAATTCTAACAGAAACAGGTAGAAATTATAAAGACTATATTAACGGACTTAAATACAGATATAATAAAAAAAATCCTTTTATTCCTAATTATATAGTAAATAAAGAAGGTGTAATATACAAAACACTAAAAGATAACCAATACTCAACTTTTATGGAGAATGAAAAAGTTGATAAAAAATCTATTATTATTTGTTTAGAGAATTTAGGTTGGTTCACAAAAAATCCACTAGAAGACAAGTATATAAACTGGATTGGTGATATTTATTATAAGGATGTTTTTAAAAAAAAATGGAGAGACCATGAATATTGGGACGTTTATCCTAAAAAACAAATGATTTCACTCTCTAGTCTTTTAAAAAACATTTGCGAAGAAAATAAAATTAATAAAGAATGTATAGGACACAATGTAAAATATGATGGTGTCGAACATTTTGAAGGTATTGTCTGTAGAAGTAATTACGACTTTAACTATAAAGATGTGAGTCCGGCATTTGATTTTAAACTTTTTAAAGAACTTTTAGAAAATGACTAACGAATACGATGAAATAAAAAACTTACTTAAAAAAACTAGAATGTTAATGGAACAAAATGAACCATTAAACTTAGCAAAAAGTATTGAAAATAAAATATCTGACGATACTTCAAAAAAAACAACTAATATTGATTCAGATGAAGTTAAAAAAGATAAAAGTAAAACATATAGAATTTCTGGTGGGTTATTAACCCTACATGGTAAAGATAAAAAAGAAGTAGAATTAACAAACGAAGAAAAAACAGCATTTCAAGAAACAATGGATGAGTTTGTTGCTGAAGTCTCAGACTTATCTGATTTTGGAGTTTTGAACATGTACCCAAATGAAGTTCAATGGAGTGGAAAAGTAATTGATTTTGATATTGAATTTTTCTTTTCTATAGGCGAAAACAACGGAGTATATATAAACGGAGACATGATTAAACTAGATGAAAAATTAACAGGTCTAATATCAAAGCTAACGGCATACTACGATAAATTTAAAGCTAAATGGGCTAAAATTATTTCACTAAGAAAAAAAACAAAAATGAAAGAAGTATGAAATATATAGAAAAATATTGGAAATGGGTGGTTGGTGTTATTTTATCTATTGCGGTTTTGTATTTAGTAATTTACTTAGCAACACCAAAACCAAAAATGTCAGAATTAGACAAATATAAAATAGAACAAATAGATAAAAACATTGAACAACTTAAAAAATTACAACAAAATTTAAACGATTCGTTAAGTGTTTATAATAAGAAAATTGAAGAAATTGACTATAAGATTTCTAATATAAAAGTAGAACGTAAAGAAGTTAATAACTACTATACACAAAAAAAAGAAGAAATAAAAAATGCTGATAAACGACAAATAGATAGTTTGTTAAGAAAAAGATATAATTTTTAATATGAAAAAGTTTATAACCATATTGTTATTTCTTTTAGTTTATAATTTATCATTCTCACAAAAGAAACCAATTGTTGATACTTCCGAAATGTGTATTCCTTATAGTGTTGCACAAAATATGTTGTTAGATTTGAATGATTACGATAGATTAAAAGAATTGTCAAAATTGGACAAAGAAGAAATTAAACTACTTAATAATAAAATAGTTTATTTTGAAAAATCAATTAGTGCTTGGGAACAAAAAGATTCTTTAAGTAAAGAAATTACTACAAAGACTGAGGAAAAATTTAAAATTGTCTCAGATCAAAACGAAGAACTTAGAAAAGAGGTTAAAAAGTTAAAAGTAAAAAATACGGTAATAGAAATAATAGGAGGAGCATTATTAACAACTATATCAATATTTTCAATAATAAAGTAATGGCGTTAACACAAACAGATAAAAAAGAAATCGAATCATTGGTTAGAAAAGAAATAAAAGACTTTCTTGGATCAACAAACGTTTCTAAACTTGAAGATAAAATTATTGAAAGATTAAGAAATGAAATTAAAAGAGGAAATCTAAGAGGGGATATAAATGACGTTGTCGTTAAATTATTCCACGAGTTTTATTACTTACTTTGGACTGGAAGAACTCATTGGGAAGGTAGACTAAAAAATTTAAAAAACTGATGAAAAAAAATTGGATACAAGATTATATAACAGAAGCCTTTAAAGAAACAAAAGAGGCAACAGGAACCGGTGGGGGTTATGGGTTTTCAAGTCCTGCCTTTAGTATGTGGTCTGAGGATGAGACAGCAAAAAAAGAATATAAAAGATCTAAAAATACTGAAGTTAAAGAAGATAAATATTGTGATTCTTGTGATAGGATTAAGTCTAAGTGTGTTTGTAAAAAAGTTAAGGGAGAGTTTACTGAAGTAACAGATTCATCATCAGTTGGTGCTTATGACTATAATAGTTTTCAAGATGTAAACATGAAAGGAAATACAATAAAAGGTAAAGGTAGATCTTGGAAACAATCTCAAATACCCGGTGGGTCTTTTGTTGAAATTAATCCTAAATGTAAAACTTTCCCATATTGTAATCAAGGTAATACAGGGGCTGTAACTTACAAAAAAACAAAAAAAGAATCGCCAGTTAATGAAGCAATTGAAAATGTGTCAAAAAAAACAGGATTAAGTACCCACCAAATAAAAAAAATTATATTATCATCGATTGATGGTAATTTGTAAACAACTTGATATTTATAAGTTATGAATAGAGAAATTTTAAATATAGCATCCAAAATTCTATCCGAAGAAATACATGGTAGAGTAAAAAAAATTAAAAATAAAATTTTTGAAAATAACAAAATGAAAAAACAAATGTGTTCAGAATGTGGTGGAAAGATGTATGAAGGGGAGTGTATGGAATGCGGAAGTATGTATGAAAACATGAGTAAAGAGACTTGTGAATGTGGTGGAAAGATGTATGAGGGTGAATGTATGGAATGTGGTTCTATGTATGAAGGGGATATTCAAGAATTAGGTGGAATGGAAGATGGACACCCAAGATTTGGTAATAAAAATTTGTCAAGAATGTCTAGAAAAGAAAAAGAAGATTTAATGTCAGACAGAGATTATGAAAGAAGCTTTATGCCAGATTACGATGAAAATGAAGATGACAAAGACTCCAAAGAATTAAGAAGAATGATTAAAAACAATATTAAAAGAGACAGAGAATTAGGTGAGGGGTTAAAAGGAAATCAAAAAAGAATTGACAAGAATAAAAACAATAAAATAGACGCTGAAGATTTTAAATTACTAAGAAGAGGAAAAAAAACAGAAACTAAAGAAAGCGATTTTCCTGATTTAAGTGGTGATGGTAAAGTAACAAGAAAAGACATATTATTAGGTAGAGGTGTTAAATTGAATAGTAATAAAAGGAATCACAAAGAAGAAGAGTGTAAAGAATGTGGTGGTATGTATGAATTACACTTAGATGAATCTACAGGACAAAAATTTTTATTCAAAGAAAATGAAATAATTGAAATTATTGAAAATATTGTATTGGAAGAAAAGAAAAAGAAAAAAGCTAAAAAAACAACAAGAACTAAAAATATAACAAAAAGCTCACAAGAAAAATCAAAATCTGAAAATGATAAATATATTGATAGTGTAGTTAAAAAAATGAAAGATTACCTTAAGAAGGGATCTAAAGGAAGTTACGAAATGAACCCAAAAAGTTTTCCAAAAGGAAATGGGGAAATAGAAAAAATGCAAAAAATGGCTTACGTACCTTCTGATACTGCACAAGAATATATTGATAATTTTACTGCCGCTGGATTGGAGAATATTGATTATGATGAAATACATCCTAACGAAGATTGGGTAACCGCTAATTTAGTTGGATCTTCAAAAACAGGTAATAACCCTGAGTGGGCAAACGCTGTGGAAACTGGTGTTGGCGAAAGAAGAAATAAGATAAGAAAAAATAATCTTTTAGCAAAAGTTAAAAGAGATGCTTATCAAAAAGACGATCAACCTGTTAGAATTGATAGATCTGGTGGTGATTTAGGTGATACAGTTGATAGTTTAATGAAAAAATATTCAGGTAAAAAGAAAGTAACTAAAGAGTCTTTAGAAGAGAAAAAAGTATTAACTGACATTGATAAAATGAAAAAGTTAATAGGTTACAACAAAAAAACACAATAATTAATATTTGTTTTATTAATGTCTCATGTTATTATTTATTCTATATGGATGAAAATAATATGAGACATTTTTTTGATTGGTTAGCTAAACCAATGAAAGATGAAGATGTTACCGCATGGTTCTTAGCAAATAATATCACACCAGAACTTACAAATCTTTTTAGGGATTTCATGATATCTTTTATAGAATTAATGAAACAAACATATCTTGGAGATGATTTTGAAGAAAATACTGAAACAAAGGTAGGTATGACTAATGAACAAAAATTAGGACATTTTGAATGGTGTTGGAAAAAAACAATTGATAACTTCAAAAAAGAAAATATTCATTTTGAATTTGATGAAAAAGATTATGATTTTTTTAAATCATTCTTGTTTGATTTATTTTATGTAAATAACGACAAAAAATTAAAAGATGCTATGGATGATTTTTTTGTTAAATTATTTGATAAAAAACATAAAAAGACAAAATCAGACATTGAAATTTTTACGGACATATATAAAACATTAGAAAGATCTTTAAATGTTAGATGAATTATTTACAAAAATTTACATCAAACATATTATTGATTAAAATAAACATTATTTTATAAAACATGGAAACGTTAGAACAAATTAAAAATTTGGTTGAAGTACTTTCAACAGAAACTACTAAATTTTATAGTAAAGGTAATCAATCAGCAGGAACAAGAGCTAGAAAGGCGGCTCAAGAATTAAAAGAACTTATGCACACAATTAGGAAAGAAATTTTGAATCACGGAAAAACAGAAAAAAATGATTAATTATTTGAACCCTATTTTACTTTTCTTATTCGTCTATTCTATTTTAGCTGTTTTTAGATTTGCGATTAATTTTTTTATTGCAATTTTATCAACACCACCAAAAAAATTTGAAACATCATTAATTGAAACAATAGTATATGGTGGATTCTTATCTTACATAATAACATACTTAATCTCACTGTAAAATGATATATAGTCAATTTTTAAATAAAACACAAAAGTACTTAAAATCTGTTAGGATACTTAAAAACTATGTTAGTTTTGATATGATATTCCCAAGCTCTTGGGTTATGGTAACAAAACCAACAGAAGGTATTGAAATTTTACAAAATAATAATAGTGAATCAGGTGATTTAATAACTTCTTTTGTTTGTCAAAATCAAACTGATATTGTAAATAAAATAGAAGAGTTAATAGATTTAATTATTAAAACAAATAGGGAGAGGGAAGAAAAAGAAAGATTATTCAAAAGCAAAGTCCAAGAATTAAAAAGTATTTTTGAAAAAGAAAACTTAGAAAACTTAAAAGGTTTAAAATTTGATATGGAGGAATTAACAAAACTTATGAATAGTAATGGAACGGAAGTCAGTAACGGAGTTGCAACAACAACTAAATAAATTAATTGAAGAACAAAAGTCCTCTGAAAAATATTCGGAGGACTACAAATTAAAAATTTCAAAAGAAATTAAAAAATTTGATGTAAATCAAATTAAAAATACACCTATAATAGAAAAAAAATACAGTCTATGGGAGAGGATAAAAAGAACTTTGGGTGGAAATTAGAAGAAATGGCTAAATCCGTTGAAATACTTGAAAAAACCTTTAACAATAGTAAAATAGAAATAGAATTAAAACTTAATGAATCTGATTTTTTACAAGTTTCCCAGTACTTTAGAATTGACACATCAAAGTCAAAATGTGTTGTTTTAATCGGTGAAGTTAATTTTACCTTTTTGAAAATGTAGTTTTTAGTCTGTAGAGTCTTTTTTTATTAAATCCTTTATTTTCTAAGACATCATAAATCCATTTTCTCTGTGCAGTAGATACGTCTTTGATGAATATGGCATCTAATCTTTTGTTATCGTAAAAATGAGTTTGTAATACATCTAAAAACCTAACAGATTCTTCCGTATCTTTTAATGAAAATAAATCAACGTTTTGATCTATTTGAACACAAATTTTATTATGTAGAGTATAAATAGATTTTAATTCCTTATTTTCGCAATATCTTTTTAAGAATTCACCAAAACCAATTTTTTTTTGAAGTTGCCAATCAAAAATAGTTTCTTCTAATTTATAATTTTTTATATCTAAAAAAACATAATCCGCATTTTCCAAGTCTGCCGACACATTCCTACCAAACTCGTCAACAAAAAAAATACTTTTTTGTATTTTTGTTGTTTTTGTTAAAAGGGCTAGTTGATAACTTACTGGTGTTGCATTTTCTATTTTTTTTTCAAAAATAACATCATTTTTTAATAAAAAACTATTAAAACTCTCTAATGCGTTTTTTTCTTTAGAATAAGATTTGATAATTTTTCTTTTTTTCCTATTTTTAAATAATACAATTAAATAATTAGCAGACATGAAAAACTATTATGATATTTTAGGTGTTGATGAAACTTCATCACAGGATGATATAAAAAAAGCATACAGAAAATTAAGTAAACAATATCATCCAGATGTAAACCCTGACGGGGAAGAAAAATTCAAAGATGTATCAGAAGCCTATGAAAATATAGGAGATGAAAGTAAACGTAGGGAGTATGATGCTAGAAGAAAAAATCCTTTTTCATCTTTTGGTGGTGGTTCTGGAGGGTTCGATATAAATTCTATGTTTGAACAGATGATGAACTCATCTAGACGACCTAAAGCCCCTGACAAAGTCATAGACGTAGAAGTAACACCAATAGAGTCATACTTTGGAGTTGATAAAGAAATTTCATTGGATGTTAACATGATGTGTGTACCATGTAAAGGTGACGGTGGTACAAGAAGTATATGTACCACATGTAATGGTAATGGTTTTATATCTAAGGTTGTTGGTACAGGGTTTTTTAAACAATCATTTCAAACCACATGTAATAGTTGTGGTGGTAGAGGAAGTGTTTTAGTCTCTGCTTGTAATACATGTAAAGGTAGCGGTATTAACAAGAAAAATTCAAAATTTAATGTAAAAATACCGGCAAACGTAGATAATGGTGATTTTTTGAAGTTGGTTAATAAGGGGGATTATTACCACAATGTGGGTTATGGTGATTTGATTATTAGAGTTAATTGTACAAAAACAGATGATTTTGAAAAAATTGGTTTTGATTTAGTGTACTATAAAAAAATGTCACCTTTAGAATTATTATTACAGGATAAAATGGAAATAAAACATCCGGATGGAGACATAGTTATTACTGTGCCTGAAATGGTAAACACAAACTCTCCACTCAGAATACCAAAGAAAGGATATAAGACACCAAACGGCACGGGTAATTTTTATATTAAAATTACGGTTGTAAAAGAAAAAAATATTGACGAAGAAACTAAGAATAAAATAAAAGAATCTTTAAAAGACGGAAATTATATATTCAACTAGTTTTATTGTTCCATATATTGCTGAACCCAAAATGTAAAATGAAAACCCAATAAGGGCATATTGAGAATTACTAATACCTTTAGAACATGTATTACATTTTTTTTCTTGACTTGCTTTTTTATTTTCCATGTTTATAATTTAATTGGTTCTAATTTGAAAATAAATATTTAAAAAACTATATTTGTAATATGTTAAGTTATATTGGTGGTAAAAGTAAAATTGGAAAGTGGATAGTCCCTTTCTATGATAAAAATATGGAGGTTTATTTAGAAACCTTTGGAGGAATGTTTTGGTGTTTTTATAACATGGACTTGAAACAGTTCCCAAATTTAAATAAAGTTGTTTACAATGACTTCAACCCACTCAACTACAACTTGTTTAAGTGTGTACAAAACCCTACCGAATTACTCAGGGCAATAAACTCTATAGATTGTCAAAAACAAGGGGTTGATACAACTCCTGAAATATATCGTGAACAATTTGTAAGGTTTCAGGCTGAAATTTTTAATCAAGGTTTCAGCGTACAAGCTGGCAACTACGAAGTTGCTGCTAAATATGTTTACGTACTTACTCAGGTTTTTAGTGGTTCAAAACCCGAAACTTCAAGTTTTATAGATCTTAAAGGGAAATACAAATCAAAATACCTCACATTTAGAGATAAGTTATCTAAACCTGATTGGTTAGAACATTTTTTAAAAATAACTGATGTTGAAAATATGGACTTTTCTGAAGTCATTAAAAAATATGATTCACCGTCTACTTACATTTATTTGGATCCACCATATTGGAAAACTGAAAACTATTATTCCAACCACGATTTTGATAGACAAGATCATGAAAGATTAGCAAACGTTTTAAAAGAAGTTAAAGGTAAATTTTCACTATCTTACTATGATTTTGACTTGCTTCATGAATGGTTTCCTGAAAATGAATACACTTGGGTTAAAAAGGAATTTGCTAAAGCCGCTGCAGCAAAAAAAGGTGAAAAACAAAATATGGGTGAAGAACTTCTTATAATGAATTATTAATTATTTTTCTTATATTTGTGATATTTATTATTAAAATACAATTATGGCTATTAAATTTACGAGCATACTTAGAGATTTAATTATTGAAAGTTCAAGATTTCAGGTGCTATTCGACAAATATGTTAAACCTAACAAAGAAACAAGAAAAGGTATGATGCCTTTTCCAATTTTATTTGACATCATTGCTGCCGATCCAACTTCAAGAATTCCCGAAGGTATGGAAGCAATTAATGCAAAACCAGAAGATATGGAAAAAGTAAAAATTGGAAAATACACCCAATGGTTACTTAAAAACTTTACATCACCAAAAATTGATTTAGAAAGTGGAATAACCGACCCTAATAGTCCGGCGGTTAAACAAGCGATTAAAGAATATCAAGCATTATTTTTAGAAGACTTGTATAAAGTTACTGGTGACTTAATGAAGTTTGAAAGATTTAAAAATAGATTACCACAAGAATATAGAGACATTAATAAGTTAACTCCTGAAACACTTTACGATCAAGTAAAAGATTTTAGTTTAGAAAAAACTAAAGCGACTGCTGAAGAGAAAAAAGAAGCGTCAACAACTTATCAACATCCAGGTGCCGAAGAAGTTAAAAGATTTAATAATTGGACGGTTGTTAAAATTTCAGACACAGGACAATTAGGTAAAGACGCCGCTTGTTTTTATGGTGGATACTATTTGGAACCACAAAGGGGTGAAACAAGATGGTGTACATCATCACCGGGTTTAACATGGTTTGATAGATACATCAAAGACGGTCCATTATATGTTGTAATTCCTAATTCACCTACAAAATTCACAGGAAGTATGGACGTTGGTGAAAAATCAGGTTTACCGGCATTAAGATATCAATTCCACTTCCCTTCTAATCAATATATGGATCCCGCCGATAGACAAATTGATTTAGTCGCGTTTTTAAAGGGTACCGAAGATGATTTAAGGGAATACTTCAAACCTCAGTTTATGAAAGGTTTGGCATCTAAAGAAGGAACCAAAGTTTCTGTAAACTACCCTGGTGATTCGGCATCTAAGTTTATTGCTCTTTATGGTTTCCCTGAGTTTTTTGAAACATTACCTAGTAATATACAAAGATTAGAATTTACCAAAAAAGGAGGAGAACCATTTAATTTACCAATACCCGAAAGTTTAGGTGACTTTAAAGATTTGAGTGCTATTCACTTAGTGGGATGTGTTAGTGAATTACCGCAATCTATTTGTAATCTAAAGAAACTACAGTTTTTATCAATACCGGATAACCCCGATTTAAAAGAATTACCTGAATGTTTGGCAGATTTACAAAGTTTAACAGTTATCAACGTTAAAGGTAGTGCACCTGAAAGAGTTATAGGTGAAAGACTTAGACAGAGAGACAAAGACGACGAAAACTTCCACATATTCCCTCAAGTGTAATGTAAAATTTTTCTGATTTCTAATTGTAGATATCAAGATTTTTTATTAATTTTGTTTTAATAAGTAGAATATATGAATGTAGATATCGAAATATACATGAAAAATTTCCAAGGATTTTTTGAAAAAAATCCAGATCAGTTAAAACAATTAATTGGAAATTTAAGCTCTGAATTATTTTTTCAGGAAATAAGAAAAGTAGTTGAAAACAACGTAGAAGAAAAAAAACAATTGGAACCAACAAGAAAACAAATTATTGAAATAATTGTTAAAATGAATGGAGGTAATCCAATAGACGAAAAAAAGGTAAAAATTTTACCAATGATGAATCACCACATGGGTTTAATTTGTTTGAATTAGTAATCATTAATAAATTATTTTATGTCAGATATGACTGTCCTATTTAAGGA
>JACCDW010482249.1_pt1 | contig 11044 bp, 11 predicted proteins | sample 7449781 | NCBI WGS metagenome assembly JACCDW01 (sample SAMN15323449, study PRJNA562643) | freshwater metagenome | isolation source: river surface water | place: USA:Blue River Watershed | collected 2017-08-18
CCTGCTTTGTCATAGATTTCGGTCTCAAAGGGAAAGATGCAGAGCATGCGTTCAACGGCTTGAGAGATCTTCTTGATGCGCCCTGCTCGCCATGCCCAAATTGATGGTGAAACCAAGTGCAAAGTTGGAATACCTGCCTTACGCAATTGCAGCTCAACACCTAAGTTAAAGTCGGGAGCATCTATTCCCAAATAAACATCGGGGCGTCCTTCATTAAGAAGATTTTGAATGAGTTCTTTGCGCAACTTGAGTATGGCTGGAAGTTGCTTGATAGCCTCAACATAGCCACGCACACTTAAAGTTTCCATGGGCCAATCAGAGCGCATGCCTTCGGCTTGCATGCGAGGACCGCCAATACCATAAACCTCAAGACCGGACATATCCGGTATTTGATTTAGCGCACTAAGAACTGGCGCCGCTAATAGATCGCCAGATGGTTCGCCAGCTACACAAGCTAACTTTGGCAAAGTGATTCCGTTATCGAATAATGCCGCGGGTTGAGGCGGCAATAAAATCGTGGAACTGAGCAAGCTTCTCAGCTGTTGCAGGATCGCCCGCAGAAGCAACAACCATCTTCTGAATTTCCACTTTAGCCTCTTCAAAACTCAGGCCATCTTTATAGAGCACTTTATAAGCTTGGCGCAACGCAGAAATTGTTTCACTTGAGAATCCGCGACGCTTTAAGCCTTCTACGTTAATCCCATGGGGAGAGGCCTTATCTCCAGCAGCAATCACAAATGGAGGAATATCTTGCACTAAAGCAGATGCACCGCCCAACATGGCGTGCTGACCAATGCGAACAAATTGATGCACACCAGACATGCCGCCCATAATGGCCCAGTCATTGACTTGCACATGGCCAGCAACTTGAGCATTGCTTGAGAAGATCGTGTGATTACCAACCTGACAATCGTGAGCAATATGCACATAAGCCATGATCCAGTTGTCATTGCCAATGCGAGTAATGCCCTCGTCTTGTGATGTACCGGTATGAATCGTCGTGAACTCACGAATAGTATTGCGATCACCAATAATGAGTTGGGTTGGCTCGCCACGGTATTTCATATCTTGCGGTGGGCCACCAATAGCGGCAAAGTGTGCAAAATTATTTTCTTTGCCGATGGTTGTATAACCCTCGATCACAGTATGGGAGCCAATTTTGGTTCCAGCGCCAATCTTGACGTTAGGTCCGATTACGGAATAAGGACCAACCTCAACATCACTAGCTAGCTCAGCCTTGCTGTCAACTACAGCAGATGCATGAATCCGAGTCATTACGCGCCTTTCGTACGTACCGCACAGGTGATATTTGCTTCCGCAGCAATCTCGCCATCTACAGTTGCCTTAACTGCAAACTTATAAATACCAGCGCGACCGCGCTCTAATGTAGCGGTCATGATCAACTGATCACCAGGCAGTACGGGCTTCTTAAAGCGAGCGCCGTCGATACCTGCAAAGTAATAAATTGCATCCTCCGCACGCTCTTCAGAGAAGGTTAACAAAGCCGCTGTTTGAGCCAAAGCTTCAATAATCAGTACACCAGGCATCACTGGAAAATCAGGAAAATGGCCCTGGAAAAATGGCTCATTCATGGTGACATTTTTTAATGCGGTAATACTTTCGCGCGGGGAGATTTCTAATACGCGATCGACCAATAAGAATGGATAGCGATGCGGTAACAATTTAAGAATCTTGTTAATGTCGATTGCGATTGGTGTGCTCATAAATAACCCGCTGAAAAGTAAATATTAAGTTTAGATTTATAGAATCTCAAGACTCTGAAGATTTGTTTTTATCCAGTAAGCGCAAGCGCTGACGAATTTTGTCTAAGCCACGCAAAATAGCTGCGTTCTTCTCCCATGCACTGTGGAGCATTGATGGGTATACGCCCGTGAAATGCTGACCAGGCTCTGTAATGGAGCGAATAATCGAAGTATTACCAGAAACAGTTGTTCTATCCGCAATCGTCAAATGACCTGCAAAGTTAGCGGCGCCGCCAATGATGCAGAAATTACCAATCTTGGTACTACCGGAGATTGCCGCACAACCCGCTATTACACAACATGCACCCACAATGACGTTATGCGCTATCTGCACCTGGTTATCTATTTTGCTACCAGCACCGATTACCGTATCACTCATAGCTCCACGATCAATAGTGGTTGATGCACCAATCTCTACGTCATTGCCAATCACTACACGTCCAGTTTGTGGAATCTTGACCCACTCTCCACCCTTTGCAGAAAAGTCAGGAGCAAAACCAAAACCATCGGCGCCAATCACTGCGCCACTATGGATAATGCAGCGCTCGCCAATTTGAGTACCATAATAAATTGATACGGATGGGTAGATCAATGTATCGCTTGCAATAACGCTATCTTTAGAGACGCTAGTGTTTCCAAGTATAGAAACGCGCTCACCGAGTTTGACACCTGCAGCTATTTGTACAAATGGGCCAATATGGCATGAGGCTGGAACGATCGCAGTAGCATCGATTACTGCACTCGGATGAATTCCAGGCGCGTATTTCGGGCTGTTAGCTTTTGCAAAGTGTTGAGCCATTCTTGCAAAAGTAGCGTATGGATTTTTGGCAACAAAATACACACGCTTTGCTGAATTGACCCCAGGATTAGCCTGCAAAAAATCGAGGTCCGATTGATTAACAATCAAGGCACCAGCAGCGCTCTCACTAGCCTGCTGTCGGTAAAGCGGATTTGATAGAAAGGAAATTTGGTCCGACTGTGCCCGCTCTAATGGAGCAAGGCCAGTAAATTTGTGGGAGGCCTCCCCCACCAAGCTTGCTTGAAACTGTTCGGCCAGCTCGATGGCAGTTGGCATAGCTTACTTAAGACTATTCAAAACCTTGATGATGTCATCAGTAACATCAATTTTAGGATTGGCATACGGAGGATCTTGGACAATGATGTCCAACTTCTTCTGCTCTGCTACCTGCTTAAGCGCTATATTTGCTTTTTCAGCAATTTTGGCTCGTTCCTCAAAGTTTCTCTGATTGAGATCTTCTGTAAATTCACGTTGCTTGCGCTGTAGTTCGCGATCTTGATCGGCTAATTCACGCTGACGACGAATACGCTCTGCCTCGTTCATTACCGCACCATCACGATCTAACTTTTCTGCTGCAGCCCTAATTTTCTCGGCTCCATCCCTGATATCAGCTTGTCGCTTAGCAAAATCTCTTTCCAGTCTGGCTTGGCTTTGTTTGGCAAGATTAGATTCATTGAAAACCTTCTCGACGTTAACTGCGCCAATTCTTGCGCCCACGTCTTGAGAAAATGCTTGAGTAGACGAAATAGCGGCCACCGCAGCAACAATGCCAACTTGAATCCATTTAGAAGATTGATAAAGCTTCATAAAACTTTCCTTAAACAATTAAAACGCCGTACCGACTTGGAACTGTAAACGCTGGATATTATCCGACGGTTGTGACTTATACGGAATACCATAGCTGAATTTCAAAGGCCCGAGCGGTGATATCCATGATAAACCCATTCCATATGAGTATCTCAGAACTAAATTGATATTCTCCCCGAAGGCGTTACCACCGTCGACGAAGGTAAATAAGCGCAGTGTTTTATCCACTCCGGAACCGGGAACCGGGAAGGTGTACTCCACGTTACTAACGATCTTAGATTGCCCGCCCGTGGGTTGATAAGACCCAATTACAGTGTTGTAGTATTGCGGCCCCAATGATCCAGGCGCATAGCCGCGAACAGAGCCAATACCACCAACAAAGTAGTTCTTAGTAATAGGGAATGGATTATTACCGTATTGCTCCCCGTAACCCACCTCACCATTAAAGGACAAAATATTGCCCTTCGAGAAAGAGTGATACTTCTGATACTGACCAAACAGACGGTAGAACGTCATGTTTCCAACCGGCGTCCCAACCTCGGCTGACAATTGCTCTAGCGAACCAGTTGATGGAATGAGCGCACTATCTCGTCCATCACGCGCCCAACCAACTGTGATTGGAACGTTGTAAGTAGTTAACGTAGCAGGATAACCAGGCGCTGCAATACCGTAGTTCTGGGCATAGTTTAAATATGGTTGTGGCGTATTGTTGGTTGTCTGAATTTGATATGCCTCGATACCAGTACCAAAAAATACTCTGTCAACTTCAGTGTAAGGAACACCAAATTTAATATTCGATCCAACGGACTTAATTTGATAGTCTGGATCGCCTACGTAATACAGTGGCTTAGAAGATCGATAAAACAAATCTGTATACCGGCTAATTCCATCCTCAGTAAAGTAAGGGTCATAGTTCGATAGCGCTAAAGCTTGATTAATCTTGCCTAAAGAGAAATTCAATCCAACGGATGTACCAGTACCAAAAGCATTATCTTGATTGATACCGGCAGATAAAATCAATTTTTCTGTTGAGGAAAAACCTGCTCCAAGGGTAACTGCGCCAGTAGGCTTTTCAGTAACCTTCACATTCACATCAACTTGGTCAGGAGATCCCGGCACATCCTCGGTGGTGATGTCTGTTTCGGTGAAGTAGCCTAAGCGTCCTAGACGTTTTTTGGATAACTCAATCTTGTCACTATCAAACCATGAGCTTTCAAACTGACGCATTTCGCGACGAATGACCACATCGCGAGTTTTAGCGTTACCTGAAATAGCTACTTGACGCACATAGATGCGACGACCCGGATCAATAACCAAAGTGAGGTCAACCTCAGCAACTTCGCGACGAATATCAGGTTGTGGATTAATAGTTGCAAAGGCATAGCCATAGGAGCCCAAAATCTCAGCAATCGCCTTGGTACTCTCTGTTAGGCGTGCAGAGGAATAAGTATCTCCGGGCTTTAAAGAAACCAACTGCATTAATTCAGCATCCTTACCCAAGGTATCACCCGCTAAACGAACATCTTTAACGGTGAATTTTTTACCCTCACGAATACTGATCGTGAGATAGATACCCTTCTTATCTGGGGTAATGGATACCTGAGTAGATTCAATCACAAACTCGAGGTAACCACGATTCAAGTAGTAAGAGCGGATGGATTCTAAGTCAGCGGTGAGCTTTTGCTTGGAATAAAGATTATCTTTGCTATACCAAGACAACCAGCCACCTGTTTTTAACTGCATCTCCGTTTTCAAGGTGCTTTCACTAAATACTTCGTTTCCGATGATGTTAATTTCTTGAATTTTGGCAACGGGGCCTTCATCAACGTTGAAATACACTGCAACTTGATTACGCTCAATCGGTGTTACTGTAGCTACCACCTCGGCTGCGTACATGCCTTTACCGACATACTGACGCTTAAGTTCTTGCTCAGCTTTGTCAATTAAAGCTTTGTCGTAGAAGCGGGCCTCAGCCACACCAACTGTTTTTAGCGATTTACGTACGCCCTCAGGATCAAACTCTTTCATGCCCGTAAATTCAATACGAGAAATCGTGGGGCGTTCTTCAACAATCACAATAAGAACAGTGCCTTGAGCTTGAATCTGCACGTCCCTAAAAAAGCCAGTGCTATAAAGTGCCTTAATCGCCTCAGCACCCTTCTCTTCTGTAAAAGTATCACCAACTTGAACAGGTAAATAGCTAAATACAGTTCCCGGCTCTACACGCTGAAGGCCCTCAACGCGAATGTCTTTCACCACAAAAGATTCGGCTGCCGAAACATTCAAGCTCAACCCTAGCGCAAAAAATACCAAGATATGGGTGATGAAACGGGCAAAAATACGAAAAGATGATGTCAGAGAATTCAAGGCGAAATATAGCGTTGTAAATCGTTAAACAATGCCAGTAATGACATAGAAATCAGCAAAATAAAGCCCAGTTTTTGAAACTGCTCCTGCCTTGATATCGAAATCCGCTTACCGGCGACCAACTCCCATGCATCATACAGTAGCTGACCCCCATCAAGCATCGGAAAAGGGAGCAAATTCAGCAAACCAATACTAATGCTCATAAGTGCCAAAAAGGCCAAAAATGGTTGCCACCCTACCTGAGCTGTCTTGCCTGCCATATCCGCAATACTGAGAGGTCCGCCCAGTTGCTTTAAGGAGGTGCTCCCAGTAAATAAACCAGCCATTAACCTTGCGGAGACCTTGGTGATGACCCACACCCTTTGCGAAGCAAATATAACAGCATCTAGAGGACCTAATCTGAGCTCCTGCCACTTGTCTAATGGGCTGGGCGCGGGTAGCAAACCCAGAGCCATCAGCGGATCCTTTTCAGGACTGATTTTCGGCAAATCTAAAGCATTAAAGGCTTTTACATGGCGAGCGCCTGACGGAGTCTGGAGCTCAAGCGCAAAACCATCCTCCGCAGTAATGGCATCCATCAGATTCCAGCGCAAAGCATTCCAACTGGGAACAGGCTTAAATTCACCAAAAAGGGGCACGCTAGCGGCTTGGGAGCCCAAATCTTGCCACCCAACCACCAGATCACCTTCGGCTACTCCCAACTTGGCTGCTACGGAGCTTTCGGGGGGAGCCTGCAATACAGCGGGCAATTGAGGTGCGCCAGCTAAATAAATACAGGCAAACAAAATAATCGCCAAGAAAAAATTAGCGAAGGGGCCAGCAGCCACAACCAAAGAACGTTGCCAAAGGGGTTTTTTATCAAAAGCCTGGGATTCTTCTGCTGGCGAAATGACTTGCTGACCGTCTCTTCCATCCAGCAATTTCACATAACCACCTAATGGAATCGAGGCCAACACCCACTCTGTTTTATTTTTTGCATGGTAGGTGTAAATCGGCTTACCAAAACCAATCGCAAAACGAAGCACTCGAACACCACAGCAGCGAGCAGCTAAAAAATGTCCAAACTCATGAAAGCTAACCAGCACGCCCAGCGTTAACAAAAAAGCGGTGAGAGTAATCAATGCTTGCAAAGAATATCCTTCACCACTGCTTTTGCCGCCTCACGTGCTCGCGCATCGATACTTAAGATCAACTCAAGAGAGTTCGCGTCGGATGTAGGGATAGCATTTAACACTTCCTCAACTACAGCTGGAATTTTCAAATATGGCAATCCTTCATCTAAAAAAGCAGCCACTGCAATTTCATTGGCAGCATTGAGAACTGCCGGAGCAGTACCACCTGCTTTGGCAGAGGCAAATGCTAATGAAAGACAAGGAAAACGTTCCAAATCTGGCTCTGCAAAACTTAAAGCTGCTAACTGCGTCAAGCTCAGCGCCGGCACTCCTGCATCAATTCTCTCGGGCCACGCCAAGCCATAAGCAATCGGGGTACGCATATCCGGTTGACCTAATTGAGCTAACACAGAACCATCACGATAACGAACCATTGAATGCACTACGCTTTGCGGATGGATCAATACTTTGATCTTTTCTAATGGCAAACCAAATAACCAAAACGCCTCGATGACTTCAAGGCCTTTATTCATCATCGTTGCAGAATCAACCGAAATTTTTCTACCCATCACCCAGTTTGGATGTGCGCAAGCTTGTTCAGGAGTGATGTTCGCAAGCTGATCCAATGGTGTATTGCGAAATGGTCCGCCTGAAGCTGTTAGCCAAAGCTCTTCAACCCCATGTCGAGGATTTGACTCTTTAGAAAATTGGTCTGGCAAGCATTGAAAGATGGCATTGTGCTCACTATCAATTGGCAGCAGCTCACCGCCACCTTCTTTCATGGCGTGCATAAATAAATCGCCAGACATCACCAGAGCTTCTTTATTTGCCAGCAACACTCTTTTGCCGGCTTTTGCTGCAGCTAATGCAGGAACCAATCCAGCAGCACCCACAATCGCAGCCATCACGGTGTCGCAATGAGAGTCGGTAACAGCATTAACCAAAGCCTCTGGCCCATACAAAACTTGAGTATTGATTTTTTTCTCAAGCAAAAGCTTGCTCAAACGAGTAGCACCATCCGCATCAGATACCACTGCGATAGCCGGCTTAAATTCAATGCATTGCTCAGCAAGCAAATCGACTTGCTTGGCTGCAGTAAGCGCAACCACATTAAAACGATCTGGGTGCGCTCGAATCACATCGAGCGTATTAACGCCGATAGATCCCGTTGAACCTAGGATGGCAACCTGCTTTACTGACATCAGATAAACCCTGCCAAGATCGCTGCGATCGGCATCGTTGGTATCAAGGCATCTACGCGGTCCAACACCCCACCATGACCGGGTAATAAATGACTGGAATCCTTAACCCCTGCCAAACGTTTGAGTTGAGACTCAAATAAATCACCAAAAATACTGAAAGCCGTTAATACCGTCACCATTAAGAACATAGGAATCCAGCCAAAGCGAATTGCCCATGCGCCAAATAAAGTAGATTCAAAAGATAAATAGTAGACGCATGCAAATGCGTAAACATAACAAAGCATTAAGCCACCAATAGCACCCTCGATTGATTTGCCCGGACTAATTTGTGCCGCAAGCTTACGCTTACCAAAGGCTTTACCCACAAAGTAGGCGCCAATATCCGCAACCCAAACTAAAGCTACCGTGCTCAGCAAAAAGATGAGGCCAAGCTCTCGTAAAAACACCAACGCAAACCAAGTAGCCGGCAGCAATATGAGCCCAAGCACAACATAAAAAGGTCGTAACTTTTGCAAAGAAAGATTCATTCCTTTGGCCAATATGAATGGCGCAATAAAGAACCAAAATAGAACCGCTAGTAGCAATAAAGCAAACTGCCAAGAGGCATTTTGCATGCCGAGTAAAAACAGAATAATGGCCAAACAAAATAAAGCATATAGCCAAGCTGCACGTCCTGCTGCAGGAGCAATCAAGCGACTCCACTCCCAAGCAGTAGCCAACATGGTCAGCAAAAAGAAAGCGCCAATATAGATTGGGGGGAGTAGAAATAATATAGGCAGAAATACCGCTAATAAGACAAGGGCGGTAATAACTCTGGTTTTTAACATGGGAATGAGCTTAGTAATGAATTACATCAAACTGCATCGCTCATCGCTTGCGATGCAAGCTGAGCACTGGTACGACCAAAACGGCGCTCGCGCTGACTAAACCAGTCAAACGCTTTGTGCAATTCTTTCTCATCAAAATCAGGCCACAAGATATCAGTGAAATACAGCTCGGTATAAGCTAGTTGCCATAACAAGAAATTACTGACACGTTGTTCGCCCCCAGTACGAATGAATAAATCCGGTTCTGGTGCGTAAGCCATCGATAGATGGGGTTGAAGCAACTCTTCCGTGACCTGCTCTGGTTTCAAATTGGGATTTGCCGCAAGACATTGACGCATCGCCTGCAAAATATCCCAACGACCACCATAGTTTGCGGCAATCGTAAAAGTGAGACCCTTGCAACCAGCAGTCTTTTTCTCGGAAAACTCAACCATCTCTTGAATGGCAGAATCAAAACGAGTCAAGTCGCCAATTAATCGCAAGGCAATATCATTTTCAGCAAGACGAGATACCTCACCCTTCAAAGATTTCAAAAACAGCTTCATTAAGAATCCTACCTCTTCAGGGGGGCGACGCCAGTTCTCGGAGCTAAAGGCAAAGACCGTTAAATACTCAACACCAAGTTTGCGACATTCTTGAACAATTTTACGAACAGCACCCAATCCTTCTGAGTGCCCTGCAACACGCGGCATCATGCGCTTGCTAGCCCAGCGCCCATTGCCATCCATGATGATTGCAACATGGCGAGGTACAGCACTGACCTCTGGAATGGCTAGGGTTGAACTGGAGTGTTGAGTCATTAGAAGCGGAAGTTCAATCAGGCTTTTAAACCGTCATGATCTCCTTTTCTTTTTCAGCAATGATCTTGTCAATATCGATCACTGCTTTGTCTGTCATCTTCTGAATATCATCAGTAGCGCGACGCTCGTCATCCTCAGAAATTTCTTTGTCTTTGGTTAAACGCTTGAGATGCTCATTCGCATCACGACGTAAATTGCGTACAGCAATCTTAGTATCTTCACCTTCACTCTTTACAACCTTAGTGAGCTCGCGACGACGCTCTTCTGTCAAAGCAGGCATTGGCACACGAATTACAGTGCCCTGAGATGCTGGATTTAGACCTAAATCAGAATCACGAATTGCTTTCTCGATTGCCGCAACCATAGTCTTTTCAAACGGCTGAACATTGATCGTACGAGCATCAGCCAAACCCAAGCTGGCAACCTGACTTAATGGTGTTGGGTTACCGTAGTAATCCACATGAATGTGCTCCAGGATTCCTGGATTAGCGCGGCCAGAGCGAATCTTGGCTAAATTGGTTTTCAAAGCCTCAAGAGACTTTTCCATCTTTTGATTGGTAGTGGTTTTAATTTCTGCTGCAGACATCAGGCCTCCTATTAAACGTGCACCAAAGTACCTTCAGGCTCACCTTGTACTACACGCATTAATGCGCCCGGCTTGAGAATTGAAAATACTTTGATTGGTAATTTACGATCGCGACACAACGCAAATGCAGTTGCATCCATCACTTGTAGATTCTTAATTAATGCTTCATCAAACGTAATCGTTTTGTATAGCGTAGCGGTTGGATCTTTTACTGGATCGGCGCTGTAGATGCCGTCAACCTTAGTAGCCTTGAGCATGACCTCAACACCCATCTCTGCACCACGCAGAGCGGCCGCCGTGTCGGTAGTAAAGAATGGATTGCCAGTACCTGCCGCGAAGATAACAACCTTACCCTCACCCATTGCACGAATTGCACGAGGACGAATATAAGGCTCTACTACCTGGTCCATACGAAGAGCAGATTGCACACGTGCCTCAACGCCTTTTTGACGCAAAGCATCTTGCAGCGCTAATGAATTCATCATGGTTGCCAACATACCCATGTAGTCGGCAGTTGCACGATCCATGCCTGCAGCACCACCAGCAACACCGCGGAAAATATTACCGCCGCCGATCACAATCGCTAACTCTACTCCGCTATTCACAACCTCGGCGATTTCCTTAACCATGGAATCAATGGTGACTGGATTGATACCGAAAGCATCGTCACCCATAAGGGCTTCACCAGATAGTTTTAGGAGGACTCTTTTGTAGGCTGGCATGTTTTTAATTTTCCGTAATTTGCCAAGTAATTAACTTACTTAGCTTATTGATCTTTAAG
>JACCDW010732165.1_pt1 | contig 11041 bp, 13 predicted proteins | sample 7449781 | NCBI WGS metagenome assembly JACCDW01 (sample SAMN15323449, study PRJNA562643) | freshwater metagenome | isolation source: river surface water | place: USA:Blue River Watershed | collected 2017-08-18
CCAACCTTTTTGCTTTCCTATTTTAACCATTGCAAGGTAGGCTTTTTCTACGGCGTTAGCTCTATCCGAACTTCCGTCTGGAATAACTCCATTATAGTTATAAATAATAGATCTCATTAAAGTTCCAAATATTTTCCAGTATCCTCTTCTTCTATAAATAGGATTAGTATACACTCTATTTGCTTTATGATTATGGTCTAACGTGTAATACATGTCTGGATAATCATTAGAAATATATTTAGAAAAAACTATTGTTCCGTTCGGATATTTATTATTAATATATAGGCAAACAGCATACGTAAGTGTTGGGTGATTTTCAAATTTAGTTACTTGAACCCATGAATGACCAAACTCTGTAGGATATTGAGAAAAATGTGGTGTTGCAACACCATCAGTTTCATGTGGAGTAATTATTGTTTCCATACTATACGGACCTTGAATCGTGAGTTAACATTTTTTCAGTAAAGAACATATCATACGGCTCGCAGTCAATAGAAACAATTTCATGATCTACCTCTACCTTTTCTAGCATATCAATACTTGCCCATGACTGATCTGAATAAGACCATACTAGATCTGTGCTTTCAACATTTATGCTAAGAATAAATTTATCTTCGCCATTTCTTCTTACTAGAATATAGTGACTATCTGAGAACAAATCTCCATTAATAACTACTGCAAATTTAGAGATTGATCTTCTTAACTCTACAATTTCAGTCTCTACAATTTCTACCTGAGAGTTTTCTCCACTCCAATTAATAGCATCTTGTTCTGTATATAGGATTTTATCATACGGGAATCCATCAATATTTGCAGACAAGAGTCTGTCTCCAACACTCAAATCAGTAGCAGAAACCAGTCCATTTGGTGTTCTTACTAGTGTTGTAATACCAATAGATTTTGTTGGAACTCCAATTGGAGGTAGGTCAATAGGAGGTATTGTTGGTGGATCCGACGGTGCAATAGTAGGTGGTGCTACTGGAGGTCCAGAAGGTGGTGCAGAAGGTGGTACTGGAGGTCCAGAAGGTGGTACTGGAGGTCCAGAAGGTGGTACTGGAGGTCCAGAAGGTGGTGCAGAAGGTGGTGCAGAAGGTGGTGCAACTGGAGGTGCCACAGGTGGGGCTACATAATTATAATAATTATATGTAACTACCGTTCCAGTAACAACTGTAGTTCCAGAAGCTGGAGACTGAGAAGAAACGGTTCCATTTAAAGATTGAGTTGATGTGTTTACGGCGCTTCCAACTGCACCGTTAAGTCCCAGAGCTGAAAGCTGTGACTGTGCTGTAGTTGTAGAAACTCCAGATAAGTTTGGAACTACAACTCCTAACCAAGCATAGGTTGTTAGTTGAACGTTTGTTGTAAATAATTGAATTGTTCCTCCGCCAGGAGATTGTGATTTAACTTTACCGTCATTATCTTTATAAAATTGAGTGGCGGCAGAATCTAAAATTCTAGTATTAACATTAAATTGAGCAATTGCTAAATCGGTTAAAGCATCTGTATAACTTTTACCAACAACATTTGGCAAGGTTCCTTGGACTGCTGGGACATATTTTCCTTTAGTTAATATAACTGCTGGACCATTTTTTGGAAGAATGGTATCTGTAACTTCTGATTGAGCTAATATTTTTTCATCAAAATTTGGGTTAGGAGTAGTTGTTTCAATTATTACATAATTTAAAAGAAGACCTGACATTATTACCTGAACTTCAGGAATAGTTTTACCAATAAGATTTGGCATCAAAGAGCTGTCTGTGGCATTGATCTTTAGAACAATTTTTCTATTTTGACGTTTCAAAGATAATGCTGGAGGAAACTGAGAAACAATTTTTCCATCTGGAGCAGCGTTATCTATAATGTACTCTAATCTAGCTCTAAATCCATTTGCTGCTAATTGTAGCTGTGCTTGAGCAGCAGTTAAATTTAAATCAACAATGTTTGGAACAATAAGAAGTGCTGGGTTATTTTGTACAGTATATATCTGTAAATTTTTACCCTTTGGGATTGAGGTTATTTGAGATACTTTACTCATGAAGCCGACTCTTCTACACCCGATATAGTAATGTTGACAGAGCCAGAAACAGAAGTTCTTGCCCAAAGCTTATCTCCGTTATTCATAACCTGAGTCATATCTGCAATGACGGTTGAGTTAGCTTCAATTTCAACATCCTGTAACAATGCGTTTGAAGAGTCTGGCTGTGCTGATGAAAGTGTTAAATTTAATCTAACAGTTACGTCTATACCAGTAATGTTAGAAAATACTACTTGTTTAATAATTGTGCTAGGAGTATTAGCAGTATAAATATTGGTATACCCATCAACAAGGTTAAAGGGACCAACTAAGCGTTTTGGTACATACGCTCCTGCTACCATTTTTTCTCCTAACTAAGAAACTTGCCACTTAATAGCAAGAGATGTTTCTACGGTGTTTATTTCTGATGCGTTTAATACTCTGTTAAATATTGCGATTTCACCTACAGCAATATTTCCAAAAGCTGATAGGTATCTACAAATAGATTGTCCTGTCATTCCAGACAGTGATGCCGTTCCAGCACCAGATGCTTCTTCTACTTTATTTCTTCTTAAAAACTTTTCTTGTGTAGTTGCATCATATGTCATTAAGAAAAGCTCTGGAGTTCCTGGAGTAACATTTGGAATAATTGCATTAAGATCATCTGATCCAAATCCAAACTTAAAGTTTGTTGCTGAAGTATATCCAATCTGTAGATTTGTTCTTGTAAGTCCGCCTTGTCCACCAATAATCCACTTGTTAATTGGAGTGTCTGGTCTATTAACAACACAAACAATTGTCATTGATGATGTATTTAAAAATGAGAGAGTTCCATCTCCCATAAGCATAAAATCGTTTGATCCATCAAAAACTACTGCTGATTTTCCGCCGAGTGTTGTTAGTGTATACTTTGGCTGTGCAGATGATGTTCCCTGTGCAGCATGACGAGAAAAACCAGAACGATCTCTCCATTGTGAGACATCATTTGTTGCATTTCTTGTGATTGTAGTTAATGCATCTGCATCGTAATGCATTTGCAAGCCAGTTGTTACTGGGAAAGCTACACGATTAGCTGTTCTAAAGTTAAATAAAACGTGAGGAAGCATTTAAGCCCCCTTTGCAGGATCCTCTGGCCAGACTACATCAGAAGGTGATTTAGCTGATGTAACATTACGAAGTGCAGAACGATACTCTGCATACTTCTTTGTTAGTTCTGGTGTCAGAGTGTCTGCGAGTTGTGTCCAGTCTGTAGATACGAGCAAATTATTTCTCTTATTTTTAATTCTTGACCATGCGTCCTCATCAGATAGCTTTTTGACTGCAACGCCAATTACCTTGCCATCTTCTACCTTTGGCTCATCAAGATATACTAGTTCTTCTGTATCCTCATTATAAGGCAAGGTCATAGATACATCTACGACACCGTTTTCTTTTAGCCAGTCTTTATCTGGTCCAGCTGCGGCAAAGGATACGTCTGGGAAGATCTCAGAAAGTGATCCCCACTTTACAGCCTTTCCTTCTTCTAGAATTGCGTACATTATTTCTCCTATGCTGCGTTAATATCAGCGAATGCTACTCCGCCGTAAATTGTAGTTCCCTGATTTGGTGTAAAAAAGTTTAATAGAGTTACGTTTGCAGACAATGTTGGTGCTGAAACTGAAGAGTCCCACTTAATTGCTGCTGGCCAGTTAATTGTAAACAAAGATCCGCCCTTTATTTCTACCTGCCAAAAATATCCTGTAGACACTGCTGGAAATCCAGTAAATGTCAAAGTTGTATTAGCTGTTGGCTGCCATCTATGAATTGCTGCTGAAGTTACGTCAATTGCTAGAGATCCAGCGCTGATTGAACCATAATTTGTTCTTTTTACAGCTGTATTAAAATAATCGTAACCATTACCGTTGATTGGTGCCTGTACGAAGGTATAAGCCCAAAGTGGCGGTGTTACTTGTGTTGGTATTGATGTAATTGCCATGATTTCTCCTTGTTATATTATACCTTAGTTTACCTTCAACCAGTATTTTACTAGAATAATTCCAGTTGCACCAGCTCCAGAGTTTTCGTCTGAATTAGATCCTCCACCACCAGAACCTGAGTTTGCTGTTGCATCTTTAGATCTTTGTCCATGAGTGTGACCTCTTCCATATCCTCCACCATTAGATCCTGGTCCTCCGCCTCCACGGCCTCCGCCTCCGCCGCCTCCTGCGTACCCATCAATTCCAGCTCCACCAAGTCCACCAACTGCATCTTCGTGTGATGTTGAGTTTCCATTTCCTCCACCGCCACCTGACGCTCCTTCTGCTACTCCATATCCTCCAGCTCTTCCTGTCTGAAAATCAGACTGGTGAACATGATTTGAATATCCACCAAACATTCCGCCCATAGAAGCTCCTCCGCCTCCACCTGCGCCACCCCATGAACGTTGCCATTCAGAACCTCCACCGCCACCAGATCCTTGTCCTGTTCTGTTATCTGCTCCTGGCCCCATAGAACCATTGTTTCCATCACGACCATTATCAGCAGCCCATCCACCTCCGCCACCACCGTATGCTATAAAGTAAAATGGCATTGCTACAGAACCAAACTGAGTGTTTCCTCCATTGTTTCCATTAGTAGCACCAGAAACTGCTGCTCCACCATTTCCAATTGTTACTGGAATAAGTCCTAGTGCTGGAATGGTTGCAATATTAACAATTCTTCTTACAAATTGTCCAGCGCCTCCGCCACCGCCATATCTTGAGTTGTTGTTTGAAGCTCCGCCGCCTCCGCCACCTCCAACACATGTTACTTCAATAAAGTCTGCAATGTTACTTGGTCTTGTCCAGTTACCGCTGGCCAAAATAGATTCTTCTACTTGAACAAATAGTGGAGTTGGTGGAGTAACATTTCGCACAACTGTACCAAGTGTGTCCTCTAGACCTGGTATCATTATTTGCTGAGTAGTGCTTAGTGCTGTTGGCATTCTTGTTCTCCTTAGTTATTTCCGATAGGTGATGGTTCTGGAACAAAATCCTCATCAACTATAGTTTCTTCAAACTTTCCAGTTCCATTACCCTTAGAAACTCTTGGGTCATTTTCTGGGTCTGGCATTTTAAACTCTCCATCTTCATATGTCCAATATGGTGATGGATACATTTCCATATCTGTTACATCAATTATTAACATTCCTTCATAATCTGGCAAAGACTCCAGAAATTCACGATCTCCGCCAACAACTGTATTAATTACATCTGTACCGTTAACTATTGCCCATCTTTTTTCCATTATGATATTCTCCTGTAATATTCAATGATGATTAGTCCATCTCCGCCTTTTCCGCCAACAGATCCTCCAGAACATCCTCCACCGCCACCTGAGCCAGTTCCATCTCTTCCAGCTTGACCACCATTTGTTCTGATATCATCTCCACCATTTCCTGCTCCACAAGCGCCAGCGCCAGCTAGGCTTCCGCCGCCACCACCACCGCCTGCTAAACCATTAATTCCTTCTCCTCCACGTCCACCAGTTGAGTGAACAGTTCCCCATGAGTTTGAAGCACCATGCGCTCCACCTGAAGAACCAAATCCATATCCTCTTCCTCCAGGGTAACCAATATAGAATGTTCCAGAAGTTCTTACTCCTGTGCTTCCTGGCTCTCCTGCTCCATTAGCTCCACCACCGCCACCGCCTGCTGAGTACTGATTCTGCCAGAATCCACCGCCACCGCCACCAGATCCTGAACCTGAAATATTTCCTGCACCTGCTCCACAAGTACCAGTGTTAGCATCTCTTCCCCAGTCACGTGTGTATCCTCCACCGCCACCGCCAAATGCAACTAGGTGATAAGGGTTTCCGCTTACTCCAAACTGAGTATTTCCACCATTATTTCCATTAGTGTTTCCACCAACTTGAGCTCCTCCAACTCCAACTACAACTGGAATTGTTGCTCCTGCGGCAACTGATGTAATATTAACAAATCTTGTAAGATATTGTCCAGCTCCTCCGCCTCCTGATCCCGAGTTACTCCAAGAAGTTCCAGATCCCCCAGAACCTCCTCCACCAATACAAGTAACTTTAATCCAGTTAGCAATTTGTACTGGGTTTGCTGGACGAGTCCAGTTACCAGTTGAATAAATTCTTTCCTGAACTGGCAGATAGGCACCACCATTTACAACTAAGTTAGCTGAAACGATGCTGGTAAGTGTAGATGTTAATCCTGGTAGATATGTCTGTCCAGTTGTGGTGCCTACGCTGTAAGTCATTTTAAACTCCTAAAATCTAAATTATACTTCGTTTACTTTAACGCCAGAGATCAAAATTGAGCAAGCACTTGCTGTATTTTGATATACGTTGATTGTTTCTGTTGTGTTCAATACTGTCTTTGTGTCTAGTGCAATCAAAGAGCGTGGTGGAACATCTAGATTCTTTACAAAGAAAGTTCCTCCTACTGGGAAAGAACCTCCAGCAAACTTAACGCTTACTTGTGCTGCGACGTCAGTATTGTTATTGATTGCGATTCCAGTAACAACATCAATCTGTGATGCTGGTACCGTATACACAGCGATATCTGTTGTTCCTGGGACGTTACCATAAAATCTGACTGGTGTTACTACTGTAGCCATATTAAATTACTCCCATATGTGAATAGATTGTGAAATTATCAAGAACTGCGTTTACTCCTGCTATTGCTGCTAATCCAGCACTTTGAACGTTAGAAACCTGAGTTCCTCCAGCCGTTCCAATCTGTGTTACAGCGCCTGCCGATGCAGTTTGAATTTCATTTATTTTTTCGGCAGTTGCTGCCAAGACGTCATTAACGCCAAGCAGGTTGCCCATTGATTCAATGGCTTTAGCCAAGAAGACTAAATCCTGTGTGTTTAAAGTTGAGCTAGACAACGCATTGACCTTGGTCTTGAAAAGATCAATTTGTGTCTGTAAGCTATCATAACTTGGCATTTATTTCACCTCTTAGTAATTATACCTTAAAACCTTTTAAGATGGGCGTACTGGCCACGATAGGCCAGACTCGCTTCTTAGGACTTCTACTGTTACTGTTGATGGAAAATCTCTTAGAGCTTGTCTATAAGATGCCCATTCTGCAGCCTTGGACTCTGAAATAGTAATTTCAGGATTTAGTGTCCAGTCAGACTCTATCAAAAGTCTATCTCTGTAAGCTCTAATCCACGGCATACTTGTATCTAATAAAGTAGCATCTAGTTCTGAAGAAATTTCTCCTTCTGTCATCTCTACTGCTTCTCCATTAGAAAGCTTATATCTTTTTCCAGTTATATCAGATGAGGCCATATACCAGCCGTCTTCTTCTGGAGTTACTCCATCAAACCACATTGCCTGTGCTTGATTTCCTTTTTCATCAAAATTTACATAATACATTATGGCCTCTCTCCAAACAACTCTGCTGTTCTACGCCAAACTCTATATGAATTTCTAGAGTTAAATTCATTATTATGATCATTATATGTTTGAGCAGCATATAACATTTGCAAGTCTGGCTGAACCCAAAAATTGCTAAATGTGCTGTCTAAGTTATAAAATTTATTTGCTTCCCACCACTGATATCCACCGCTGTTCTGCCAGTAATACATACTTGATGTCTGAAGAACTGCAACAGTTGTTCTTGATGGAATATTTACTGTCCATGAATGTGTATATGAAGAGTTACCGCCAGTTCTATTTGTTGGTACTGACCAAGAGATATCTGATACAGTTGAATATGAATTATTTACGTTAGGAGTTCCAATTGCTACTCCAGAACCTTCTGTTCCATTTGACCACCAGTTATTGTAGTGACCCCACATTGTTACAGATTGCTGTGTGCTTGGATGATGATTTCTTAAAAACATTACTTGAACAGAAAATGGTCCAACTGCTGTATTATTAGTAATTGTATTATACTGAGCTTCTCCACCGAGGACTGAGTTTTTAGCATAGTTTATTCTAGCGTTCAATCTATCGTCTGTAGATGAATACGAAAGTGTATTTTGTCTAGTGTTTGTTCCAAGACCGAACCAAAATGCTCTTTCTGGGTCTGCTGATGATCCAGCTCCAGTTAAATAATTATGATATGTTGTCCAGGGATCTCCGTTACCCCAGTTATACTGCCAAACATTTTGTCTAAAGTTTACAGTTTTAATTCCAGCAATGGTAAATGGTCTACGTGAGCCATCTGTCACTTCTTTAAAAAGTCTTCTCTCTGCCTGCTCTATATTTAGAGATATTCCAGACTTATTTGTTAGGGCGGTATTTAAATTTGTCATATTAGATTATTCTCCATCCATAGGTAGATCCAGCAAAAACCAATCCAATTGATCCACCATTTACGTTAAATGTTAGATTAATTGCTTGTCCTTGTATTAAGGATCCATTTCTTGCTACTGTAAAGTTTGTTGTTGCCGCCGTTCCTGCTGCATCTACAATTTCTACAAATGAACCAACGGCTGGTGTTATCGGCAAAGTAAGTACCTGACCAGCACTTGGTACAACTAAAAGTCTATCTTTATTTGCTATAGTGTATGTGCTATCAGTAATTACTTTCCAAGTATTTGGTGTATTTGTAGTTACAATAGAATTTAACTGCGATATAGATGAATTTATAGAGCTAAAATCAGCATTTACTGTAGATATAAAGTTTTCTACGTTATCTATTCTAGATTCATGATCTGTAATGGTTCCTTCAGCTGAAGTAAGTCTTGCACCATTTACAGAAGAGTTAATTTCAGTTATTGCACCAGTTTTTGCAGTTTCAATTGCTGCAATTCTGTCTAGAGTTGCATTTAGGATATCATTTACTCCAAGAGATGTACCTATTGCATTTAATGCCGACGCTAAAAGTACAAGTTCGTTAGCATCAAGTGTGGTTGCTGTTAGTTCATCAACCTTATCCTTGAAAAGCTCTATTTGAGCTTGTAACGTAGTATAGTCTGGCATTTATACTCCTTTTATGCTTGAGCTTCTGTCCAAGTAACACGGCAGGATATGTTCGCTGCCGCAGTACCAATGTTTGTTGCTACGATTGTAAGAACGTCTGGACCGTTAGGGAATGATGGGTTTGTCTGAGATCCATTTCCATTTAGAATTGAGTTACCAAGGTCACGAATCTTTCTTGCATCAAAGTTTGTTACAGAGAATGTACCGCCTGTTGGAGCTTCAGTATAGAAAGCGAACACACGGTCACCACCACCAATTGTATTTGTTGGTGCTGTAACTGTTGCTCCCTGTGTACCAGTTCCATCATGATAAATAACTTGTGCAAGAGAACCAGCACCTACACGGACTGTTTCCCACGCTGTTGGAAGAACTGGACCGTTCATAGAAGCTGGATTTAGAATTCCTTCAATAAGGAACTGACCAGAAGCAAGAACTCCAATTGAGTCTAGCTTTAACTGCATTCTATTTGCCAATTCACGAACACCAAAGTTTCTTGCAATACCGTTATCTACTGAAGGTGCAATTCTTAGTGAAACAAGCGGACGTGGAATTGGAGTTGATCCCAAAGACTGCTGTACAGTACCGTTTGGAATAACCGATGTCTGTGGTTCATCTGGACCTGTATTATTATATGTAAATGTATTTCCAGTAGCTGTTTGTAGTGTAAATGTTCCATTATATGAAGTTGAAACTGTTGCAGTTCCGCTTGCAGATGCAAACGCTACGTTAGGCTGTCCAGTTCTGGTATATGTAATGGTGTTATTATTTGGAACGGTTGCTACTGTATAAGTTCCATTAAATCTTGAATCAAGTCCTGTGATAGTTACTTGGTTTCCTACAACAGCGTCGTGATCTGAAGCCATGAATATTGTTGCAACTCCAGACTGCAATTGTCTACCAGTAATTGTTGATAGCTGTAGAATTCCAGAAATTGTAGCTGAAGATCCAGACTGTAATCCATGGTTAGTGCTTGTTGTAAGGGTTGATACGTTTGAAGCTCTTGTTCTGCTTGTAATAGTAGCTGAAACTGTACCAGAACCACCAACCTGAAGGAATCGCTGCATACCAGCCGTAAAGAGATAGAAGGAGTCATCATTAAATCCTCCGTCCATAATTACTGAAGATCCCCAGTGAGACATAACTGGTGCACAGTTTTGTGAAATTGTTTGAACTGAAACTTGTGGTCCTCCAGAACCGCCTGGAATTGACAAGTCTGGTAGGAAGTTTACAAAGTTGGATGTTCCAGTTAAAGTATACTGTTGACCTGCATATACAAGAACCTGTGGGGCTCTTCTAATTACAGTTATCGGATAGGCTCTAAGTGTTGAGTTATATGCTCCAATATTAGTATATTCACATATTTCATAATTTGTATTATCTGAAATTCTTAGATGCCCTGTTGCTGGCCATCTATCTACGTTTTCAACATAAAGTAGTGTTTGTTGAGGGAATAGTGTAGATCCACTTACTCCGTCTCCGCCCGCAATAAGTCTTGTTGACTCTAAAGGCTCATTAATTGTTTCATAACGTGCTGGAAGGTTACCAGAACGCATGTAAGCTGCTGTGTTTACGTTGTTGTTTGAAATCTTATGACCCCAAGCAACGTCACCTTCTGTAGTTCTAAATCCAAATCGAATATATCCTGCACCGTACCATGAATAATCAATGTATGTCATCTGCATTTTTGAAACATCCATTGTATATCCAGATGGGCCTGTACCATCAAATCTATCAATGTTCCATGAATCCATTGGAATCTTTTCTACCTGAGTAATCATGTATCTTGCTGCATTTGTAGAAACTCCACGATATGCTGGTGAAACATACATTTGTGTATCAGAGTCAATTCCAATAACACGATATGATTGTCCACGAATAACTATATATTGTCCAACAACTAACTGCTTACGGAATCTTGTTCCAACTCCAGTAATTAAATTAGAATATTGAGTACAGTTAAGTTTTCCAAATAGTTCTTTATTTGAGAATCTCTTTACCGCATAAAGCTTTGTTCCATCATATTCAAGATAGAATCCGTTCTGATCATCATATAGACCAGCTCTTGTTGCAGATCCTTTCCAGCGATATGCAGTCATAAACGCA
>JACCDW010612669.1_pt1 | contig 11038 bp, 10 predicted proteins | sample 7449781 | NCBI WGS metagenome assembly JACCDW01 (sample SAMN15323449, study PRJNA562643) | freshwater metagenome | isolation source: river surface water | place: USA:Blue River Watershed | collected 2017-08-18
CCCGCCACTCCCCGATCTCCTGGACCAACTCCATCCCCGATCTTCGAGCGAGTGCCTGGGCGAGGGATTCCATCTCCTCGGCCTCGGTCGGTAGAAGATGGGTCTGCCGGATTTGCCGCATCTGCAGGAAATCCTCCAGCCGGCGCCAGAAGTCATACCCGCCCAACAGAACCTGCTCCTCCTCCGCCTTAAGGATGCCCAAGATCTTTAAATTGCGGATGGCCTTGCGCAGGTCATGGGTCTGGAGCGTGGGTTGCGCTGCCCCGTGCAACAGTTGGAGACCGAGGACCGGGAACTCCACTTCCCGCAACCCACCCCGGCCACGCTTCATCTCGCGCTCCTTGTCGGCCGCCGAGATCAGTTCGTCCTCCGCACGGGATTTCTGTTCAAACAGTTCCCCCAGGGCCGAAGGACTCAGCCCCCGCGGATAAATAAAAGCCTGCAGGGTCTGGAAGATTTCGTAGGCCGTCTCCTGATCTCCCGCCACGCGCCGACCCCGGATCCAGGCACACCGTTCCCACACCTCGCCATACGCCTCATAATACTCCTCGAGCCCCGATTGGGTGCAGACCAACGGTCCCCGATCACCCTCAGGCCGGAGGCGGAGATCCACCCGGTAAATCAGTTCACCCCCGCGGGCATCCAAATCCCCCACCAAAGCCCGGGCCAACCGGATGGAGGCCTCCGGGTCGTCCCTTTCGCCGGCGAGGAAGATCAAATCCAGATCGGAGAAAAAGTTGAGATCCCCGGCGCCCAGCTTGCCCAACGCCAGGACCGAGAACCCCTCCATCTTCCCTTGGTCGGATGCCGGCGCCTTTTCCCGGACCAAGGCCAGCGCCGCCCCGACCGCAAACTCCGCCAGCGCGGTATAGCGTCCGGACGACTCCGCGGGAGGCGGCAGGGTCGCAAAATCGAGGAAAGCCAATCGCACCAGCTCCGCCCGCTGCCACTCCCGCAGGGCCGCCAACCGCCGGCTCGGTGAATCGGCCCCCGCAGACAGCTCCCCCCATTCGATCCGATATTTACCGGCACTACGCGCCTCCAACAGGATCCCGGGGTTCCGTCCGGCCTCCGCCAGAATTTCATTGGCGGCCAACACCTCCCGGCTGCCTGGGGAGAAGGCGAGGAACTTTTGCCAGGCTTGCCCGGCATCACGACAGTCCGGGCGCAGTTTCACACCAGCAGATGAGCGCGCCGCAAGAGGGCCCGTTCCCGCAGGGTCAACGGCCGCCAGTGCCCGTGACCCAACGTATCGAGCAGTTCGCGAAGTTCCCGGCGAAATTGGGCCTCCGGTAACTCTGCCACCGCCAAGGTTGCCGCCATTTCATCCATCCCCTTCCACCCCGGCCGGGCCAGCACCGGCGGCTCGGCCATGCCCTTCTGCCAACGCCGGGCCAGCCAATAACCGGCCACCAGACCTCCGATGTGGGCGCTGTGGCCGATGAAGGCAAGGGCCGGTACGAACAGCATGACCACGCTCAACCCAATGAAGAAGATCACGGCCTTGCGGGCGCGAATCGGAAACGGGATGGGAAAGATGAAAAGCCGGGCGTCCGGGTAATACACGGCAAAGGCGGCGACTACCGCCAACACCGCCCCGCTGGCCCCAACAATCTCCTGGGTATTCCCGCTCAAAACCTGCAGGGAGAAGCCGGCCTCCCACCAGGCTTGACCCAGAAAGGCGAAGGCCGCGATCAAACCGCCCGACAGATACAGGATCGCAAAGCGTGCCGATCCCAGCCGCGACTCCACCGGACCGCCAAAAATGGAGAGCGTCAGCATATTGAAAAGAATATGGGTGATCCAGAATCCCACCGGCGGTGCGTGCAGCCACATGTAGGTGAGCGGTTCCCACCAGGCACCGTCCAACAAGTTGGCCGGGGAGAGGGATAGAATCTGGCGAATCCAGGAATCGGCCCCGGGCCGGTTGATCGCCAGAAGAACATCCAGGAAGGCCACCCCGATGTTACCGAGGATGATTGCCCGGGCGACCGGAGCCGGGTGTTTCACGGGTGCGGATGCGGGTGGTGGCGCTTCTTACCGGAACGAAGCCGGAAGACGTTACTCCAGGTTTTTCGCAAGGCCTGCGTCTTGCTCATGTAACGCTGCTCCAAGCCCGCCGCCCCCCGGCGAATCGCCGCCAACGCCCCTTTCACGGTGAATTCGTGCATCTCCAAGACGGTGCACGCCGTGCCGATCGCTTCCACATGGTGGGCATCACTGCCCGCGGTCATCGCCAGATCCCGTTTCTTGGCATAGTCGTACGCTCGGCGGTTGGCGGTCTTGAAGGTAACCGCCGCGTTGAACACCTCGATCGCCTCCAGAGCCAACCCGTCCAGAATACTTTCCCGGATCCCAGCCCGGAAATTATCGTACGGGTGCGGCGGCACGGCGAGACCGCCGGCCTCCTTGATCAGACCCACCGCCTCCGCCGGCCCGATCCCCTTCAGATCCGGCAAACGCACCCCGAGAGCCAACAGATGCCCCGCCGAAGTGGTGATCTCCTGTCCCGGCAGGATGAGAAAGTCGTTCACCGGATGGCCGTCCTCCCGCATCAGTCCCGCGGAAAGAAAATAGTCCACGCATGCGCAGGTGTTGTGATCGGTGATGGCAAATCCGTGCAGACCCCGTTCCCGTGCCGCCTGGACCATCTCCTCCGGCTCGCTCACGCCATCGGAGGAAAAGCGGGAGTGGCAGTGCAGGTCGATGCGATACTTCATAAAGAAATCAGAGTCCCGAGCCCTTTTCCACCTTATCAATCTGGACGAAGGTCCGGGAGGCCGAGACATCCGTACCCGGCGTCAATTTCGCCACCTTCATCTCCCCGATCACCACCGTGTCCTCCGCCTCGATCACGCTGTTGAAAGTGAATCGCTTGATCGCCTGCCCCTTGCCATTGAGTCCGTCCGCCCGGATCATCGTCAGGTAGGTCTTACTGATCCAGTAGCGGACTTTCGCGTAGTTGCTCTCCACTGGCGGGTTCGCCTCGTAGACCCAACAGTCCAACATCATCACATTGTCCTGCCCGGTCAGCTTGGCATCGGGCCAGCGGAGAAAGTCGATCCCCAGATCCTCGTAGGCCAGATCCGTTCCCGCGACCGCCTTGGTTTTCTCCACCCCGGTCACCACCTGCCACTCCGCGTCCGGTTTCGGTCGCATCTGGATCAAGCTGCCTTCCGGGGCAAACCGCACCCGGATCTGAAGAGGGCGGTCCTGAAATTCAAACTGGATCATCCGGTCCCGGGTCCGGACGACCACGGGGAGTTTGCGCTCCCCGCTCTGCACCCTTCCCTTAAGGATCAAGTCCTTCATCACCAGGGTGCGCCAAAGGAAGTTCTGCATCTGCCGCGGGGTGGGGTTTTCCGGAATTCCCGACCCCGTGGCAATCGGCTCCTTTTTCTCCACCTTGAGCCGGATTGAGGGTTGGGTCAGGTCCTGCCCCACCGCCACAAAGCCTCCCAGGATGATCAGCACCGCGTAGCAAACGGCTTGGCGTGGCATTTTTATCAATTTAGCTTCGGAAACTTGATCACCCAAGTTTATTCGTTGGATCTCAGGATCTTCCGTTGGATCAACCGGGGTTTTAACCATCCGGTCCTGGACCAATTCTTCAACCTGCTGGCAGACGGGAAGTTATGGACGCCGATCCTCCTCATTTTGGGCGCCATCCTGATTTTTAAAGGCCGGGACAAAGCCAAGTTCTGGGTCGCCCTCACTCTCCTCAGCATCGGGATCGGCGATCCCCTCATCAGCAACCCTCTCAAACATTTCTTTGACCGGGCCCGCCCCTATCAGGCGGTGGAAGGCGTTCGCGAGGTCAGCCCGGGTCCTTCCGGCAATCGCTGGCAAGCCGCGGTCCGGATCTCCGGCATACCCGAGGAAGATGTGCAGCACGGCCGCTCGATGCCCTCCTCCCACGTCGCCAATGCCACCGCCGCGGCTATGAGTGCCCGCCTCATCTGGGGGCCGGCTCTCCGCTGGCCATGGATTCTGGTGGCACTCGCCGCCCTGGGCCGCGTCTACACCGGCGATCACTATCCGAGCGACGTTCTCGCCTCCATCCCGCTTGCCATGCTCTACACTTGGTTGATCGGCCAAGGCGCCAACCACCTCTGGGGTAAGTTGGGCCCCAAACTCTTTCCCAAGCTGGCGGCCCGCATGCCTTCCCTGCTCTTCCGGAAATAGTCAATGTCCGCCGACCTATCCCTTGTCATCCCCTTTTACAACGAGGAGGAAAATGTCTCCGCGGTGATCGCCGAGGCCCGCTCCGCCGTCCCCGGCGCCGAAATCATCGCGGTAGACGACGGCAGCCAGGACAGGACCCCTTCCCTGCTGGATGCGGAAAAAGGAATCCGGGTCATTCATTTTCCGAAAAACCTCGGCCAAGGTCCCGCCCTTTACGCTGGACTCCTCGCCTGCACCCGACCCTACGCCGCCATGATGGACGGGGACGGCCAGAATGACCCTGCCGATCTTCCCTCCTTGCTCGACCTGATCCGCTCCGGCCAAGCCGACTTTGCCTGCGGCATCCGCACCCCGCGCCGCGACTCCTGGCAAAAACGCGTCGCCTCCAAGATCGCCAACGCCATCCGCCGCTCCGTTCTGCTCGACGGCGCGCATGACACCGGTTGTTCCCTCAAGGTGATGAAGCGCGAGGACGTCCGCTTTCTCGTTCCTTTCAAGGGCATGCACCGCTATCTCCCCGCCCTCCTCGGGGCCGCCGATCTGAAATTAGGGGAAAAGCCGGTCCGCCATCGCCCCCGCCGCGCCGGTGTTTCCAAATACACCATCGCCGGACGCGCCTGGGTCGGGATTCAGGATCTGATTGGCGTCGCCTGGCTCCTCCGCCGGCGTGTGCCTTGGCCGGCCGGGCTTCCGGGCCGGTAAATTCGACTTAAAAGATTTCGTTAACGCTTAACGTTCACGTAAACGCAAAGCTCAGTCTTTAAAAATCGAAAATTCGCCATCGATCACGGCTTCAGCCTTGCCGGGCCTCCCGTCGGTGATTTCCGTGCCGGCGCCAACGTCTCCGGATAAAGCAAATACGGTTTCCGCTCCTCCCGCCAGCGCTGCACGCCCGGCTCCCAGGAGGCCACAATTTGCCGGGAGCTCATTCCGGAGAGGATCTGCTTCCGCGTTTCCCGGCTGCGGTTGAGCTTGTCAAACATCAGCGTGTTCTCCGCATCCACAAAAAAGTTTTTCTTCGGCATCATCCGTCGCAGATAGGCCAGGCCGGCAATATTGATGGCCGTCAGGTTGGCCGGGGCCTGACGATCAATCGTCACCTTGGCGCCGGACATGGTGATGTGGCGGTATTTTCCGGTGGGCGGTTTGAAACGGAACGGGGTGAACTTCACCCCGTTGAAACCCCACTCCCCCATCTCCCGGCAGAAACGCTCTGCATCCACCCCCTCCAGCGCAATCAGATCAAACGGATAGGCCGTGGAGCCATCCAGGCCCTTGGTCGGCACACCCGCCGGGTTGGCCCCGTTGCTGACCCCAAGTTCCCCAAAAAAACCCGTCGCCACATAGCCCCGCGCCGCCTCGATTTGCGCAATGTTGGGCGAGGTGGGCACCCACTTCAGACCCGTATCCTCCCACACCATGTCCTGCGCCCAGCCTTTCATCGGAATCACCGACAACCGGCAGGGTTGCTTGAGATGTTTGGCGTTGATCCACTTCGCGATCTCCCCAACGGTGAGACCGTAGACATACGGAACGTCAAACTGACCGATGAAGGACGGGATCACATCGGGACCCTGGGGCCTCGGTCCCTCGACGCGCTTTGCGCCCAGCGGGTTGGGCCGATCCAGCACCATCACCTCGACGTCGTGCTCCGCCGCCGCCTCCATCACTAACCCGAGGGTGCTGATATAGGTGTAGGACCGGCAGCCCACGTCCTGCAGGTCATACGCGATCACATCCACCCCTTCCATCATCTTCGGGGTCGGTTTGCGTGTGGCGCCATAAAGTGAAAACACCTTGATCCCTGTCTCCTCATCCTTGGAAATCTTGCCGTCGTTGTTTTCATCTTCTCCGTGTCGCTCCCCAGTAACGTGCTTCCCTGCCCCCACTTTGCCGAAGACGCCGTGCTCCGGCCCATAGAAAGCCACCAGGTTAACTTCCGGAGATTCACGAAACCGCTTCCAGCTCGGCACCCCTTGGCCATCCACCCCCGAGGGATTTGTCACCAACCCCACCCGCTTGCCCTTGAGCTCCCGGAAGCCACCGTCAGCCAAGACGTCGATGCCCAAGCGAAAGACGGGCCGGTTGGTTTCCTGAGCTCGGGCAAAAACCGACCCAAGCAGCACCAAAAGCAGGGCAACCGTTCGGGCCATGCAGGACGCTAACCTAAAAGAGAAATTTTTGGTAGGGCGGCGTGTCCCTACACCGCTTTTTTCGAGCTTAAATCTCACCCCACTTACCGACCTAAAGACAGGGCAGCCTCCCGCCCTATTCCTTCAAGCCCCGCAACGCTGCTGCGGGATCAGGGTTCTTCATCAACGATTCTCCCACGAGGAGACAATGAATTCCCTGATCGGTGACGAATTTCACATCCTCTTTCGTCCGAATCCCGCTCTCACTGATCCCCAAACAGTCCGCCGGAATTTCCGGGGCCAGCTCCTCCGTGGTTTTCAAGTCCACCGCAAAGGTGTGCAGGTTCCGATTATTGATGCCAATGATGTCCGCCTCAATTTCCAGCGCCCGATCCATCTCCGCCATATCGTGCACCTCAACCAGAACATCCGCCCCCAGGCCCCGCCCCAAATCGTAGAGCCCCTTTAACTCCGCGTCCTGGAGTGCCGCCACGATCAACAGGAAAGCATCCGCCCCCGCCGCGACACTTTCATACACCTGCGCCTCGGTCAGGATGAAATCCTTCCGCAGTACGGGTACCCGCACGCTGGACCGGACATTTTGCATGTCGTCGAGACAGCCCCGAAAATACTCCCGGTCGGTCAGAACGGAGATCGCCCCCGCCCCGCCCTTCTCATACAGCTTCGCTCGGGCCACCGGGTCGTACTGGGTTGCAATCGTCCCGGCTGTCGGGGAGGCCGCTTTGCACTCCGCGATCACGGTGACGGTTCCGGGCTGAAACAGCTGACTGCGGAATCCCCGGTACTCGTTTCTTTGCAGCGCCTCCCTTTTGAGATCAGCTTTTCGCGACTCCAGGGCTTTGGCCTCTTTTCGTTTTGTCGCGATGATCTGGGCCAGTCGGTCGGAACCCTTCATTCCTCCTCCTCGTCTTCGATCGGCCCGGACCGCTTCTTGCCTTTTAAGAAGGCGTTCAGAAATGCGTCGATCTCCCCGTCCAGCACTGCCTGCACGTCGCTTGTCTGCTCTCCGGTCCGCAGATCCTTCACCATTTGGTACGGCTGCAGGACATAGGAGCGAATCTGGTGACCCCAGCCGATTTGCCCCTTGGCCGCGTAACTCTGCTCCTGCTCGGCTTTCTTTTTATCGATCTCCAGTTGACGCACCCGCGCCGCCAGCACCTTCATGGCCGTGGCCCGGTTTTTGATCTGGGAGCGCTCATTTTGGCAAGTCACCACCAGCCCGGTGGGAAAATGGGTGATGCGAACGGCCGAATCGGTCGTGTTTACCCCCTGCCCTCCGTGACCGCCGGCCCGAAAAACGTCCACGCGGATATCCTTTTCCGGGATGGCAATCTCCTGCTCCTCGTCGGGCTCGGGCACGATCTCGGCTGAGGCAAACGAGGTCTGCCGTTTTCCTTGGGCATTGAAGGGTGAAATCCGCACCAGCCGGTGCACGCCGCGTTCGGGCTTGAGATACCCGTACGCATTTTCCCCGATGATGCGGAGCATGGCGTTTTTGATCCCGGCTTCCTCCCCGGAAAGGATGTCGAGCATCTCCACCTTGTAACCCCGCCGCTCCGCCCAGCGTTGGTACATCCGGAGAAGGATGTTGGCCCAGTCGCACGCCTCCGTGCCACCCGCCCCGGCATTCAGACTGAGGATCGCGTTTCTGCGGTCGTCGGGCTGGGAAAGGATGAACTGCACCTCCGCTTGGTCGAGTTGGGCCAGGGCCTGCTTGATTTCCTCGGCAAACTCCTTGCGGGCCGCCTCCGAACCGTCCTCCTCCGCCAACTCCTGGTGGACCGGAAGATCGCCGATTCGTTTTTCCAGCTCCCGCATCTGCTCCAGCTTGCGACGGAGGGCGGTGGCCTCGGCGGAAACTTTCTGCGCCTTGCTGGTGTCGTTCCAGAAATCGGGGGCGGCCATCCGGCCGTCGAGCTCCTTCAGCTGGGTTTCAAGCTTGGCCGGGTCAAAGAAACCTCCGCAACTCCCGCAAGCGGGAGTCCACGGAGGCTAAATCGATGGTCTCAGCCGGAAGGCTCATGAAGGAGAAAGAATGCCCCGCCCGAAGCCTTGGCTCAAGCGGGTTCCCGCCGGGACCAGAGCCCCAACCCGACCGCCGCCAAGGAAATCCAGACCGGCCACTCCCCCCACCGCACATAAAAAGTGGCCCGAGGCTCCGCCACTTCCAACTCTCCCGCCAGAAAACCCGGATCCCGGATCGAGCCGGTTGCCGGATCCATGACCCGCGCGGTGATCACCCCGCGGGAATTGACCAAGGCAGTGACCCCGTCGTTTGTCGCCCGCAAAAGCGGCAGCCGGCATTCCACCGCGCGGAGCCTCGCGTTTTCCAGGTGCTGGCGGGATCCGGCCGAAGCCCCAAACCAAGCATCGTTGGTCAGATTCACGAGCAAATGCGGGAGGTTTTGCGCGGCGCGCCGCACCACCCGCGGAACGGTGTCCTCAAAACAGATCAGCGGCGCCATGCGAATACCGGGAGAGTTCAGGGTTAACAACCCCGGACGGTTTCCCGCCGTGAGATCCCCACCGGGCGGAACCAGTTTCCGGAGCCACGGAAAAAAGTCTGCCAGGGGCACATATTCCCCCATCACCACGAGGTGGGTTTTGTCATAAACCTGCGGGGCTCCCCCCTCCGCGCCTTGGAACAGTACGGCGCAATTCAAGGTGTCCGGTCCCCGGATATCCAAGGAACCGGTCAACAGGGCCCGCGCGCCCATGCGCCGGGCCGACTGGATCGCCGCCTGCAACTCCGGCTCCTCCCGCCAGCCGGTGCCGGCCAAACTCTCGGGCCAGACCAGCAGATCCACCGGCCCACCTCCGATGAGCGCGAGCTCACTCCACTTTCGCAACTCCTCTGCCACCCGCGCCACCTTGGCCGAACGCCAGGGATCTTGCGGCACCGCCGGTTGGATGGCGGCGTAGCGCATCGTGACAACCGGCTCCGGCAAGGGACGGAGCAACATCCGTGCCCCGTAGACCATGGAACACCCCACCACGACCACGCCCATGGTGAAGTCCCAACGAGGCCTCCACTTTTGCGATCCACGGATTTCCAATTCAAAGCGGCGGGCGGTCAGGGCCAGCGTCAGCCCCGCAAAAGCCACGACCCAGGAAACGAGGAGCACGCCCCCCAAGTCCGCGATTTGGGCGATTAGCAAAAGCTCCGCCTGGGAAACCCCCAGTGAGTTCCACCCGAACCCGCTCATCACCACCCCACGCAGCCACTCGGTGACCGCCCAAGCCGAGGCTCCGGTCAAGGCGTGGCGAATATTACCCCAGCTGCTCATCATGTCGGGGTTTCGCCCGGCCAATCTCACCCAAAGCACAAACCACAGCGCCGGATAGATTGCGAGATAAGCACTCAACACAGCCCAACCAGCCACGGTCACGGTTTGGAGCCAGCTGAGGCTAGTCAGGAAGTGGCTGAAGCCGAAAAACCAACCTAGGAGGAAGGCTTCCCGTGGCTCCGGCCGTTGCCGTTGCCCGTAGTAGGCCAGTGGAATCAACCCCACCCAACCGGCGACAGGCTGAGAGAAAGGCGCGAAGCCCAACGTCAGGATCAGGCCGCTACCCCCGGCGCAAAGCCACCCCGTCATGGGGATGCCCAGAATTTTCCGCATGGGACGCATCTCCCTTTCTCCTCTCCCCGGGGAGTCGAGTCAACGCCGACCCGGCTTGTCTCGCGTGCAGGCCTGCCCTTACCTCAAGGGGTGATCCCCGGACGTGTTCGCGAGGCCCTTTGGAAATTTTTCCTCATCTGGGCGGGTATTGGCCTGTTGGCCGTGACCTTCCGCCTGACCCCGGCCTGGGCCGAGTCGCTTCCCCTTCCTGTTTGGCTGACTTCCTTCGTGGCTTTCTGTCTGCGGAACGGGGATTTCGTCTCCATGCTCCTGGCCTCCAGTCATGTCTATTTCTCCGCCGTCGATCGGCTGGGGCTGAAAAAAGCCCGTTGGACCGCCATCGTCATCCTGGTGGCCTCTGGAATTCTTGAAACGGTCGGCACCCTCAGCGGTATCCCCTTCGGGAGCTACACCTACACGGACGCCTTTGGACCCAGAATCGGCGGGGTTCTGCCTTTGGCCATCCCTCTGGCCTGGTTTGCCGTGGTGGCGGGCGCCAATCTCACCTTCAGCCAGTACTGGCACGGAGCCACCCGCGCCCCGCTCGCCATCGCCACCGGGGCCTTTGCCCTGTTTTTCGACTACCTGATGGAGCCCTTCGCGTATGCGATCCGCGGTTACTGGATCTGGGAGGGCAACGTTGTCCCGCCGCAGAACTATTTCTCCTGGTTTATTTTCAGCGCCATGATGGCCTGGATCACGCCCATCCATGCCGAGCCGTCCGGCAAGCCCGATGCCCGGCCCGCCATCACCTTGGCGATTATGCTCGGGCTGTTCCTCGCCGCCCGCATCTCCCACGGGATCTGATCAGGCGAATCCCCCGGCCCGCCGGATCACCACCCCGGCTCCTCGCCGGATTTTTTGCCCAAGGGTGAGCGCATGGCGCCGCGCGAAGACGTCGTAGCCGGACGCCTCGATCGGATCCAAAATTCCCGCATACAGTTCCCGCATCAACCAGGTCGCCAACCGTGGACCGCCGGCCGCCAACTGGCCGATGCCCGGCTCCGCAGCCCGGTACTGTTCCCGGGCCCTTTCCACCTGAAACCGCATGAACTCCTTCCACCGGCCGGGGGGCCGTCC